>Ga0247667_1000007_pt1 | contig 212710 bp, 141 predicted proteins | sample CNK08_metaG_FD_183027 | JGI IMG/M metagenome (GOLD analysis project Ga0247667, IMG submission 183027) | Soil microbial communities from Purdue University Martell Research Forest, Indiana, United States - CNK08 | ecosystem: Environmental > Terrestrial > Soil > Temperate forest > Bulk soil... | reverse complement strand
GGAGTTCACCGAAACCACGGAGGGGCTGGCCGGGTCGATTCGGTACCGTACGGCGTTGTACGGGCCACAGACGATCGCGCGCATGGCCGAGCATTTCACGGCCTTATGCCGGGCGATCACCGCAGCGCCCATCGCCGAGATCCGCGAGCTGGACTATCTCAGCGACACGGAAAAACACACGCTGCTCGTCGACTTCAACGATACCCACGCCGACTACCCGAAGGACAAATGTCTTCATCAGCTGTTCATTGAGCGGGCGGCGGATCTTGCGGCGAACACCGCCGTGGTCTGTGGCAATGAACAGCTCACGTATCAGCAGCTTTACACGAGAAGTCAGGATCTCGCGTTGTATTTGCAGTCGCAGGGAGTCGAGCCCGGCAGTCTGGTCGGTCTTTGTATGGGACGATCGCTGGACATGGTGGTGGGCCTGATGGGTATTTTGCAGGCCGGCGGAGCGTACGTGCCGCTGGATCCCGGCTATCCGGATGAGCGTCTGGCCTTCATGCTTCGAGACAGCCAGGCAGCGATCGTCCTGACCCAGGAAAAGCTGCGGGAGAAGTTGCGTGCGTTGACCCCGGGCGAAACGCAGCTTATCGAAATGGACCGACAGTGGCCGGAGATCGGCAATCGCGTCGCCGAATTGAAAGCGGGGAATGTCCAGTTACAGCAGCAGGTAAGGCCGCACCATCTCGCATATGTGATCTACACATCGGGCTCTACTGGCGAGCCCAAAGGTGTGGCGATCGAACATCATAGTCCTGCGGCGCTGATGCATTGGGCGCGCGACGTCTACAGCAAGGACGAATTGGCTGGCGTGCTGGCGGCGACGTCCATATGCTTTGACCTGTCGGTCTACGAAATCTTCCTGACGCTGGCCAGTGGCGGAACGATCATCCTGGTACCCAACGCCTTGGGCCTAGTAGGGTTATCTAATCAAGAATGCGTCACGCTCATCAACACCGTTCCATCAGTGATGGAGGAATTGGTGCGCTTGGATGCCATTCCGAAGTCGGTTCTGACAATCAATCTGGCGGGAGAGCCGCTGTCGCCGGCTCTGGTAGATAAGATCTACAACAGCAGTGCGGTCGGGAAAGTCTATGATCTGTACGGGCCGTCAGAAGATACTACGTATTCGACGTACGTTTTGAGGAAAAAGAACGGCCCTCAAAGCATCGGCCGCCCGATCGCAAACACCCAGATCTACATCCTCGATCCGCACAACCAGATCCAGCCGATCGGAGTATCGGGCGAACTGCATATAGCTGGCGATGGTCTCGCCCGAGGTTATCTGAATCGTCCTGACCTGACAGAGGCGAAATTCATCGCGAATCCGTTCCAGCCGGGCACTCGCATGTATAAGACTGGAGACTTGGCGCGCTGGCTTGACGACGGCACTCTTCAATATCTGGGCAGAATCGACACGCAAGTCAAGATCCGTGGCTTCCGCATTGAACTCGGCGAGATCGAAGCTCGGCTCAATCAGCATCCCGAGATAGGGGAGGCAGTCGCTATCGCGCAGGGTCTGGGTGCTGACCGGAATCTCATCGCTTTTTATCGCGCGACAGGCACTACCTCAGATCACGTCGTCCAACTACCGAACGAGGAGCTCAGGTCGCATCTGCTGAAAACGTTGCCAGATTACATGATGCCTGCCGCGTTCGTCAGCCTCTCCGCGATCCCCCTGACTCCCAGTGGTAAGATAAATCGTCGGGCGCTGGTGCGCATGGACAGCGCCGCGGCCACGAGCCAGGAATATGTAGGGCCGCGCAACGACACTGAAAGGCAACTCGTCGCCATATGGGCCGAGGTATTGAGACGGACGCCGGAGACGATCGGCGTGAATGATAACTTCTTTCAGATAGGCGGGCATTCACTGTCTGCTGTCCAATTGCTTGCGAAAACGAAAAGACAGTTCAATCAGGTACTACCACTGACAGTCCTCTTTATGGCCCCGAACATCGCCGATTTGGCGAAGGTGATCGCAAGTCAAGAGCCGCAGTCATTCGACATCCTGGTTCCCATTCAGACTCACGGGGATGCACCACCAGTTTTTGCCATACCTGGCGCTGGTGGGAACGTGCTGTCGCTACGCCCCCTCAGCAGGACGTTAGGCGATCAACAGCCTCTTTTTGCCCTGCAAGCCGCCAGCCTTGACGGTAACGCGGCGCATCTCAGCGTCGAGCAAACCGCGCGAGCCAATATTGACGCTTTGAAAACGGTACAACCGGCCGGTCCCTACAGCCTTATCGGACACTCCTATGGCGGCGTGGTCGCCTATGAAATGACGAAGCAGCTTGTCGAACAAGGAGATGAAGTTTCCGCGCTGGTTCTGCTGGATTCGATCGCGCCGGCGGTCATGCAGAGAAAGCCGGCGCATGACGAGGTTGCCGAGCTCGTCGATGCATGTACGGGCATCGCCGATCTATATAGTACAGATATCGCCATTGACGTCGCAGTGATGCGACAGTCGCCATACGAAGAAAACATACAATACATCGTGGGACTGCTCGCGGCGCGTGGCCTGGAGCTTAACGCAGACCAAATCGCGACCTTTCATAGAGTATATCGAGCCAATCTGCGATGCTATCACGCTTATAAACCGGCGATACAATCACGCCAGATCGATGTAACGTTGTATCGTGCGACGCGAGCGCGACAGAATGGAACACACCTACCCGGCGACTACGGTTGGAATCAGCTGCTTCTGAAGCCAGTTCGCACCTATGACGTAGACGCGACTCATTTTTCCATTTTGACAAAGGTGGAACTTCAAGGATTCGCCGGTCAGTTTGCCGCGTCAATCCTGGGCGGCTGAAAAAGCCCGGGCGTCTAAACGCCGCAAGTCTGGCAAAGAAAGCCGGCTCGGCTCGACATCGATCGTCAAACATGACGGCTTTGTATTGTGGGGGAGTAATTGTCATGATCACTTGGAAGCGTACCAGGACCATATCGACGTTGGCATTTCCAGTGGGTATCGCTCTAAGTTCGACTTTGGCCATGTCGTTGATTGACCTTGCCATGGTTAGAACATTGGGGATTCACACCATTGCCGCAGTGGGATTGTCGGTATTCAGCAATACCCTCATCTTGGCATTTGTGGCGGGCATTGCACCGGCGGTCCAAGGGACGGTCGCCCGCCGAAGAGGCGAAGGCTCTACGGAGCCCAGATGTTTACCGCTCAACGCCGGTCTCGTGGCCGCCCTCGTCGTAGGCATACCATTGACAATTGTCTGCTACTTTGCTAGTCCGTTCTTCTTTTCGTTGATTTCCTCTGATCCGGCGGTCACGAGAGTCGGCGTTCCATTTCTCAGGGCTCTCTATATGGGTATCATAGCCGTGGGCTTGGGGAGCGCTTTCAAGGGCTATTGGTACGCCATAGAACGGCCGAAAGTGAACATGACGATCGTCGTCCTCATGAGCTGCCTGAACTTTTGCGGAAACTACGTTCTCATTTTCGGGCGCTTTGGCGCGCCGGCGCTGGGCGCTACCGGCGCGGCAATCAGCACGGTAGTGTCTCTCTACGTGGGCGTCATCATTAATTTCGCGCTGATCTTTGTCCAATTCCGCAAAGATGGGTTTCTAAGTGTGAAGCCGGCGCGTTCCATGCTGGTGCGCATCTTCAAGCTAAGCCTGCCCGCCACCATGCAGGAGTTCTTTTTCTCGGCCGGATATATTGTCTTTCTGTGGATGGTTGGAAAGATCGGCACAGCGGAATTGGCTGCCGCGAATGTTCTGCTCAGAATTACCATGGTACTGGTTCTCCTGGCGATGTCTCTGGGAACAGCTTCCGCAACGCTGGTTTCCAAAGCCGTAGGGGCCGGCGATCCTGCGGGCGCCGCGGCGTGGGGATGGGACACGGGAAAACTGGGGGTCATCGGAATCACGTTGCTGGGGATTCCACTCTTTCTGTTTCCGGAGCGGTGCCTAGCGATCTTTCTTTCGAACCCGCACGCGATCTCGCTCGCAGTCATACCTTTGCGCATGGTCGCGGCCACGACCGGCGTGGGCAGTTTGATTTATATCTTCGCCTATACGTTATACAGCGTTGGCGATGGCAATCGCGTCATCATGGCTTCGTTCAGTACCCAATGGCTCCTGTTTTTGCCGGCCGTCTGGATTGTCGGCCCGTATTTAAAGTACGGTCTCCTGCAAATCTGGCTCGTGCAGATGGCCTACGGCACGATTGCAACAGCATGGATCGTCGCGATTTGGGCCGATGGCAGATGGAAGAAAATCAGAATCTGAATTGACGCGCCAGTGAAGGGTCACCAGCCTTCATCCTGCGGTCGCGGAAGCGGAAAGATGCCCGGCAACATTCGATCTCCGCGAGATTCTCCATATTTTCGCTTAGGTATTCTGGAGCGTGGTCTTGGATAAACAGCCTTGGAGTGAAGAGTACGACGCGATCGTCGTCGGTTCCGGCCCCGCCGGCGCGGCGGTCGCCAGAGAGTTGAGTAAGAGCAAGAAGAAGGTACTGATACTCGAGCGTGGTGGCAACCAACCACTTAAAGAAGGTCTTCGAACCGCAGCGGCTGTTGTCAGAGCTGTGTCCGTGGGCGACAAGCTCGCCGCGTCGCGGGCGTTCACTACAGGAGGCACGACGGCTGTCTATTTCGCAGTAGCGGATTCTCCTCCATTGGAAACGTTCTTATCCCTCGGAATCGATCTCTCCAGAGAGCTCGATGAGGCGAGACGCGAATTGCCGCTTGCGGTATTGCCCGATGAACTATTGGGAGCTCAGGCCATCAGACTACGGGAAAGCGCACTAGCGCTGGGATACCCCTGGAAGAAGAATACGATGTTGATCGATCTGGCGAAATGCGCTTCCGGCTATAACTACGCGGCGAAGTGGAATGCGAGAATTTATGTGCACGACGCTGTCGAGGAAGGTGCGACGTTGATTAATGGAGCCAGAGTCCTCAAGGTGCTAACCGACAACGATGGAGCGATCGGGGTAGAGTACAGACACCGAAAGGGAAGAAAGGATTTCGAGGTTCGTCGTGCTTTCGGATCCAAGATCATCCTGGCCGCTGGTGGTTCGGAGTCGCCGATCATTCTTCGCGACAGCGGGGTGCAGAATGTGGCAAAAGGCGGGTTCTATTGTCATCCGGGTTTTGGCGTGTTCGGCCTGGTGTCGGGGCTGAAAGCGGGCGAGAACTTCGGCGCAAGTATGGGAGCGACGTTAGAAGGCGGCATCGGCGTGGGCGACGCGAATTTCGCCCGGACCTTGTATCGGATGGTCATGTTTGGCAGCCGTCGGTTGATTCGAGCGTTTCTGCACTCGCAAAGCATAGGGGTAGGGGTGGTGGTCCAGGAAGGCTCAGGTGGAGAACTGCGGGAGAATGGCCGTTACTACAAGCAACTGAAGGAAGAGGATCTCGAGAAGCTGGCAAAAGGCGAGGAAGTGGCCCGACAGATCATTCAGAATGCCGGCGGGAAGCATCTTTTCAAGACAACGCTAGGCGCGGCGCACGTCGGCGGCGCCGTCAGAATCAAAGAGCATGTGGACGAAAACCTTCAAACGGAATATCGCAACCTTTACGTCTGCGACGGCTCGGTGATTCCCGATAGTGTAAAGATATCGCCGACTCTGACGTTGATCTGTTTGGGCAAGCATCTAGGCAAGCATTTGTCTGGAGCTCTGTGATGAGTCGCGGCGGCAAATAAGTTCTGAGCGGCAATTGGTTACTATTGTGATGCGGAGGCTAATGTGGCAAATGAGAACTCGGCAGCTAAACCCAAAACATTGCAAAGGAAATTTTTGAGGTTGGTGGCGATCGCGGGCGTTTCGGTAGTGGTGATCGTGTTGCTCGTCGGCGGAATTTGGAGATTTTCAGGTTCGAATCAATGGGAGCTCGTCGGTGAAAAGAAGGGTGTGAAAATCTATTCGTTGAAAGCCCCCGGTTCGGACTCGCAAAAGTTCAAGTGCGTCTTTCGAGTGCACTCGACTCTGGCCGGCCTCGTGAGGTTGATGCGAGATCCCGACGCTTGCGACGACATGGGTTGTTATGAATCGCATATCGTGGACCGCATTGACGATCAGCTTCAGTATTCGACGTTTCGGTACAAGCTTCCAGCGCCTTTTCTTCCGAGAGAGTTTGTGGTCAGAATATTGGTTCATCAAAGCCCTGGTACCGGGGAAGTACTAGTAAATTATGGCGCGGCGCTTGGTAAGACTCCTCCAAATGACTGCTGTGTTCGTGTATCCGACATGAATAATACGTGGCGACTGACGCCGCTTGGCAATGGCGAAGTCGACGTTGAGGTCATCATGGATATGAATGAGGGTGGATTCGTGCCGAATCTGGTCCTCAATGCGGCGCGTCCCAGGGCTTTGTTCAAGGTTCTCCCGAATATACAACGCATTTTGAATAAAGAGAAATACCAGACCGCTAAGCTCGACTTCATAAAGGAGAGATAGCGGTGGAACGGACAGAGACTGGCATTGTCCCGAGCTGAAATGCGTCGGTCTACGAATATCCTTTGATCTGTCATCCCGTAGGTGAACAACGACGCGGGTTGATCGGGCCGATGCGGCCGCTCAGCTAATGGTCGAATTGCGGCCTGTGCCCGAAAGGCGGACCACCGGTGGTGGTTGTAAAGTAGCGAACTGCCACAGTCATATAATCTATTCGCCAATTCTGCCGCTAATCAAGCGACTGACGCCAGGCGACCCGCGGGGCTCGACGGGATCCGCCCACAGTTGACGCGACTCCGGCGTCGGCCATAGCACTTGTGCGTTTCCTAAGTACCTCGGTGTACCCTCTATGCTCGAAATATTGAATCGTTACTCTCACGGTCTGGCATCGATTCCGATCCTTCAAGCGCTGCGAGAGCGCGGCTGTCTGGCCCGACTGTCGGAGACCGTGCCTTTCTCTGCCTGGCAGCTGGCGAGCGAGTTCTCGGCCAACCGCGCTTATCTGGACGTAGCGCTCAGGATGCTGCTCTGTCTGGACTGGATTCGCCCTGCGGCGGACGGACGATACGTGGCGACGCCCGGGTTGGTGAATTCGAACGCCATCCCCGACCAGATCATGGATTTGTACCGTTTTCCCTTCGACCTGTACGTTCAAGGCAGCGCCGGAGAGTCCCTTGAGCGGTGGCTCGAGCAGTCGGAGCGACATTGGAACTGTGAACATCCCTATCTCCCGGACTTTCTCGACGGCCTGCTGATTGTCCCTCTACTCTTGTCGCTGCGCGCACAGGCACGGCTCGGTATCACAGAGGAGAAAAATTCCGAGACGGTTGCTTCGACGCTGCGTCTGAACGTCGATCCGGCCGTTCGCCGTGCGATTGAACGCGTTTTCGTGGCCAAGGGATGGGCGGCTCGCTCCGGCGACGTGCTGCACGTGAATCGCGCGGGTCGTTTCGTGATCGACAGAATCTTCGTTACTGCGACCGTGGCGTCCTATAAGCCGATGTTCGAACGCGCGCAGGAACTCCTGTTCGGGGACGCCGCGCGCGTCTTCGCGCGCGATTCGGCGGGTCACGAAACGCACGTCAACCGGACGATCAACGTCGTCGGCAGCGGATTCCAACACGAGAAGTACTTTGCAGCACTGAGCGATCTCGTAGTGCGCTCGTTCGATCACAATGACTTCTGGTCGCAGCCGAAATACATCGTCGACATGGGTTGCGGCGACGGCACGCTGCTCCGGCGATTGTACGAAACCGTGCGCGATCGAACGCGCCGAGGGCAGGCGCTCGACCTGCACCCGTTGATTCCCGTCGCGGCCGACTTCAACGAAAGAGCGCTGGCGGAGGCATCACGGACGTTGGCTGGCATCGAGCACATCGTAGTGAGAGGCGACATCGGAGATCCGCTGGCTCTGCTCGATACGCTTCGCGCAAACGGTATCGAGGATCTCGATCGCGTCCTCCACGTGCGATCTTTCCTCGATCACGATCGGCCGTATCGGCCGCCCGAGGACCGCAAGGCAGCCGAGCAAAGATCGCGAGCCGGCGGTAGCGTGTACATCGACGCAGAAGGCCACGCGATCCCGCCGGGCGACATGATCCAGAGCACCGTCGAGCACCTTCGACGCTGGTCACAGGTGGTCAACGAGCACGGCCTCGTCATGCTCGAGGTGCATTGCCTGCCGCCCGACGTGACTGCCCGGTATCTCGACGAGAGCGAGAGCTTTCATTTCGACGCCTATCACGCGTTGTCGCATCAATATTTGCTGGACGCTCAGACGTTCCTCGCCTGTGCGGCCGAAGCGGGTCTGTTCTGGCGGGAAGGCCGCGGCGTTGGTTTTCCAAAGAATCTGCCTTTTACGCGCATCAGCCTCAGCCACTTCGAGCGGCGGGCGTACATTGTTCGTTCCGTCTATGACGGAGATCTTCCGGCGATGGCTCATTTGGACGAGGTCTGGCCGCGGCGCCGATCGCGGTTCAACCCAGACAAGGCGGTTGCTTCGTTCGAGAGCGAGCTCGTGATCGAAACCGAAGGCCATGTGGTGGCTTCAGTTCGCTGTGATGAGGAAGAGACGGTTCGGGTCGTGTCCGCGTACGCGCGGCCCGGTGCATCGGCGAGTCATATCCGTAATTTGTTGCAGTTCGTGGAGCAGTACTGGGCGCTTGCCGGCGTTGGCCGTGTCATCGGGCTGGATGACTGCCGGTCCGCTCTCCTGGCGACGGACGACAATACTTCCGTCGCGCGTGCCGTTGCCCGTGACGTGCGTGCGCGCGTGGCCGGTTATCCGTTCTCGGCCAAGGACGATCCTCGTGCCGCAGAGCGCGAACTGGGGACGTTTTCGTTCCGCTGGTTGCTCGCGAATCTGCAGCGAATGGGCGTGATGCGCGACGCAGGGGAGGCGTATGACCTCGACGCACTCAAGCGGCAACTCGGTGTCGCAGCGAGATACAACAGCTATTTTGATGCTGTGATGCGGCGGCTGCAGGACGAGGGGCTCGTCACGGTGCGGGGCCGTCGCCTGGAGACCACGCCGCTCGTTCGTGACTATGCGCTCACGTCGGTGGAAGAGCAGGTGGATGAGTTCAAGCAGCGCTTTCAGCAACGCTACCCGGCGAGTGTTGGGCTGCTGAACATGACCGCGCGTTGTCTCAGTCGCTACGACGAGGTCATCACCGGCCGGATCGATATCACCGAAGTGCTCTTCCAGAATGCGGACATGGACGTCTTCGCTGAGGTCTTCCGCGGCGACGTCGTGTCGGACTTCTTCAATCGAATCGTCGCCGACGCAGTGCACGACACAGTCGTGCGCCTCAAGACCACCGCGCCGAAGATCCGCATTCTCGAAATCGGCGCCGGGACGGGTGGGACGACGATGGGGATCCTCGAGGTATTGCAGCCGTTTTCCGGATCGGTCGAGTTCTGCTTCAGCGACATCTCGCTGTCGTTCATCCGAAGCGCGAGACGGCGGTTCGCCGAGCGATATCCCTGGGTCGAGTACCGGGCGCTCAATATCGAAGAGGATCTCTCACGGCAAGGCTTCCGGGCGCACGGTTACGACATCATCGTGGCCGCAAACGTCCTGCACGATACGCGTGACATCGAATTCACGCTCGAGCAGACACACAAACTGCTGAAACCCGGCGGCATCCTCCTACTCAACGAGTACACGTTCGTCAAGGATTGCCTTTCGTTCAGCGGCGCCCTGCTGCACGGTTGGTGGCTTTTCGAGGATCCTGAACGACGTCTCCGCGACAGTTGCCTGATGAGTGTTTCTCAATGGGGCGCCGCGCTCGAGCACTCCGGCTTTTCGCAAGTCGAGTCGTTCACGCTACCGACGCAGAGCCCGACGTTGGAGTGCACGCAGAGCGTGATGCTTTGCGAGGTTTTGAGGACGACTGACGCGAAGGAGACACGGTCGCTTGGGTACGCCGCGGAAGCAACGGACCGGAACACCGGCTCGCGGAAGTCGGAAATTGTGGGGACGCTTCTCGAACAGCAAACCCTCGTTCTCCTCGGAGAGGAGCGTGCCTCCGCATACTCCGCTCAGCGGCCGCTGATGGACATGGGGCTGGATTCCATCGAGCTGGTCGAGTTGAAGTCGCTCATGGAGCGGCATCTCGATGTGAAGCTGTCTCCTATGTTCCTATTCGAGCACGAGACGCCCGAAAAAATGACGGCAGCGTTGTCAGAGATGGTGTCCGCTCAACAACTCAAAAAGCTGTTGCCGCCAGGGTTGGGCGCTACGGAGGCGCTTCGGACGCACGAACGGGCCTCGGAAGGAACCGGCTCGAACATAGGCTCGCGGAAGGCGGAAGTCGTGGGCGCGCTGGTCGAACAGCAGGCGCTCGCGTTGCTCGGAGAGGAACGTGCTTCCGCATACTCCGCTCAGCGGCCGCTGATGGATATGGGGCTGGATTCGATCGAGCTGGTCGAGTTCAAGTCGCTCATAGAACGGCGTCTCGGAGTGAAGTTGACTCCCGCGTTCCTGTTCGAACATGAGACTCCCGAAAAGATGACAGCGGCTTTGTCAGAGATGGTGTCCGATCAACAGCTCCGACCGCCAGGGACGGCCGGTGGAACCAACAGCGGCGACCGGTCGGCCGCGGACGAGACCGCGGGGCTGGTGGCTCGTGCAGCAAGAGAAGGCGATGCTATCGCCATCGTCGGCGTGTCCTGCCGGTTCCCCGGTGGTGCCGTGTCGGCGGAGAGCTTCTGGAAGCTCCTGGAGAGCGGAAGGAGTGGCATTGTCTCGATGCCGTCAGGACGTTGGCGGTGGCCAGCCTTCATCGACCTCGGTGGAAAGCACAGGGGAATCGATAAGGCCGGGTTCCTGGAGCGCATCGACGAGTTCGATGCTCCGTTCTTCCGTATTTCCACTAAGGAGGCGGAGTTGATGGATCCACAACAACGCCTCCTGCTCGAGCTGAGTTGGGAGGCGATGGAGGATGGAGGCCACCGGCCATCCGAGCTTTCGGGACGGAAGATCGGAGTCTTCGTCGGCGTATGCCATGGCGACTATCGCGAAGTGCTGACTGCCGCACTCGACTCGGCGGGGGCCTATTTGGGCTCGGGCAGCGCGCACTCTCTGCTCGCCAACCGTATTTCTTATTTCTACGATTTCAAGGGACAGAGTCTGACGATCGATACGGCGTGCTCGAGTTCCCTATTCGCCTTGCACGACGCGGTCGCCGCGATCCGACGCGGCGATTGCGAGCAGGCTCTGGTTGGCGCGGCGAATCTGCAATGCAGTCCAACCAACAGTGTCACCTACTATCAGGCGGGCATGCTGTCGCCCACGGGTGCCTGCCGCACGTTTGACGCGAGGGCAGACGGCTTCGTCCGTGGAGAGGGCGGGGCGATGCTGTTGCTCAAGCCCCTCGCGATGGCGCTCGCTGACCGGGACGCGATCTACGGCCTCGTCAAGGGGACGGCGGTGAACCACGGCGGGCAGGCGGCTTCGCTCACGGCTCCGAAACCGGAGGCGCAAGCGGCGGTCATTGAGGCCGCCTGGCAGGCGGCTGACGTCGCGCTCGAAGCCGTCGGCTACATCGAGACCCACGGCACCGGCACCAAGCTGGGCGACCCGGTCGAGATCGGTGGTTTGATCGAGGCATTCCGGCGCCTATATCAGGCGCGTGGAGAGGCCTTGCCGAGGAAGCCTCAATGCGGACTTGGATCCGTCAAGACCAATGTCGGACATCTGGAGGGGGCGGCGGGACTGACCGGACTGATCAAGATCCTGATGGCCATCCAACACCGCTCAATCCCTGCGACACTCAATTTCGAACGACTCAATCCCGACATCGATCTGACCGACAGCCCGTTCTACATAACTGCGCGAAACCAAGTCTGGCCGTCACCGCGCGACGAACGGGGTCGGGAACTGCCGCGACTTGCCGGAGTAAGCTCGTTCGGCTTCGGGGGAGCCAACGCGCACGTTGTCATAGAAGAGTACCCGAGCTCCAGGAACGGCGTTGAGGCAGAGGATGGCGAATATCTGGTCCCGCTATCGGCGAGGACCAACGAGCGGCTGGTCGAGCAGGCGAAAAGGTTGCTTGAGTTCGTCGAATCTGCAGCCGCCGGCGTTGCGGCGCATCTGGCGGACGTGGCCTACACGCTTCAGGTTGGCCGAGAGCCAATGGAAGAGCGTGTCGCGTTCGTCGTCCGGAGCAGGGAAGAGCTCATGGCGTCGCTACACGCGTACGTCGCCGGCGAACAGACGATAAGAAATTGCTACCGCGGTCACTCAGAGCCTCGACGGGCTGGAGCCAGGACACCACCCATACAAGAGATCGAGACGGGCAGCGTCAGCAGAGACTTAGCGAAACTCGCGTCGCTGTGGGTCAAGGGCGCCGAGTTCGACTGGATGCGCGTGTCTGTCGCTCGTACGCCGCGGCGGACGCATGTACCGACCTACCCCTTCGCCCGGGAGCGCTATTGGGTGGCGGCGGAGGCGCGGCCGACTGGAGGTGCCGAAGTTCGCCTGCATCCACTGGTTCATCGGAACACATCGGACCTCAGCGAGCAGCGATTCAGCTCGACGTTCACGGGGAAAGAGTTCTTCCTGGCCGGGCACCAGATCGGCGGCCAGCGGTTGCTGTCAGCGGTAGCGTACCTGGAGATGGCGCGGGAGGCGGTCGCGCGTGCCGTTGTGAGATCGGGCAACGACGGAGAGCCCGGGTCGCGAGCCGTCAGCGTGAGAAACCTGGTCTGGCTGCGGCCGCTGATGGTCGGACAGGAACCCGTGGAGGTGCATATTGGGCTGTTTCCCGGGGACGGGGATGAGGTTCGCTTCGAGGTCTATACCAGTTCATCCGGATCGGCAGAGGACGTCGTCCACGCGCGAGGTGTGGTCGTGGTGAGCGCCGCAGTTGAAGCTCCGCGGCTGGATGTCGAGGCGCTCGCGAGGCGGTACCAACAGGACAGTTACTCGGCGGAAGCGTGTTACGCCGCTTTCGCCGGGCTGGGGATCGAGTTCGGCGATGAGCATCGCGCCGTTGAAGGGCTGCACGTAGAAGGGGACGAGGTGGTGGCCCGGCTGTCTCTACCCGCCTCGATATCGACCGATCCCCTGATTCTTCACCTCAGCTTGATGGATTCGGCACTGCAGGCAATGGTTGGGTTCGCCCTGGCTACGGGCGCGACGAATGGTGATGGAACGAGTCTGTCCCTGCCTTTCGAGCTGCAGAGCGGGGAGATTTACGGCACCTGCGAGCCGACGATGTGGGCGGCGGTCCGGCGCCTTGCACGGGGCCGCGACGGGAGTGTTGAGCACTACGACATCGACCTGTGTGACGACGCGGGGAACCTCTGTATCCGTTTGCGCGGCTTGAGCACGCGATCGGCGGAAGGCGAGAGAGAAAAGCCGCTGGAAGTAAGGGCGGAGCCCGAGGAAATGGCCAATGACGCCGATGAGGTTCTCCGGCGGGTGCAATCGGCCCTGGTGCCGATTGTCGCGAAGCTGGTGAAGGTCAGAGCCGGCGATATCGAACCGGAGTCGGAACTGGGTGCGCTGGGCTTCGACTCTGTCGCCTACATCGCATTCGTCCACGAGCTCAAGAAGGACTACGGCGTGGAAGTCGAGCCGACGGTGTTTTTCGAGCACCGCACGCTGGAGACGTTCTCGCGGTATCTCTTCCAGACGAATCGGGAAGCGCTGATCAGGCAATTTGCGCGGCCGAGCGATAGGGCGGCGGCGATCACAACGATAGAGAAGGTTTCCGAGAGACAGCGGCGGTCGCGGTTCTCTTCTGCGACGCGTCAGGCAACACCGCGGAAGGAGTCGACGGAGCCGATCGCGATCATCGGGATGAGCGGTCGGTTTCCAATGGCGAAGGACGTCGACCAGCTGTGGGAGAACCTACTGAGTGGCCGGGATTGCATCAGCGAGATTCCGCCCGAGAGGTGGGACTGGCGAGCGTTGTACGGCGATTCCGGGCAGGAAAACAAAACAAATATTAAGTGGGGCGGGTTCATCGAAGGCGTGGACGAATTCGACCCGCTGTTTTTCAACATTTCTCCGCGGGAAGCCGCGCTGATGGATCCGCAGCAGCGGCTTCTAATGATGTACGTGTGGAAGGCGATCGAGGACGCGGGTTACTCGGCGTCGCGATTGTCGGGCAGCAATACGGGAATCTTCTTCGGGACGGGGATTTCGGATTACGGGCGAGTGATTTCGCGGTCGAAAGCGGCGACCGACGCCTATATGTCGACGGGAACGGTAGCGTCGATGGGCCCGAACCGCATGAGCTATTACCTCGACCTGCACGGGCCGAGTGACCCGATCGAGACGGCGTGTTCGAGCTCTCTGGTGGCGATCCACCGCGCGGTGGGGGCGATGAGGAGCGGTGAGTGCGAAATGGCGATTGTGGGAGGGGTGAACACGATCCTGACACCGGATCTGCACATCAGCCTAACCAAGGCGGGGATGCTAAGCGGGGATGGGCGCTGCAAGACGTTTTCGGCGGCCGCGGATGGGTACGTGCGGAGCGAGGGCGTTGGAGCGCTGTTTCTGAAAAAGCTGCGCTCGGCGGAGGAGGGGGGAGATCACGTTTACGGAGTGATCGTCGGGAGCGCGGAGAACCACGGCGGGCGTGCGAACACCCTGACGGCGCCAAACCCGAAGGCGCAGGCGGAATTGCTGAAGCGAACCTACACGGAGTCAGACGTCGATCCAGCGAGCGTGAGCTACATCGAGGCGCACGGAACGGGCACGGTCCTCGGGGATCCGATCGAGATCGATGGACTCAAGGCGGCGTTTGAGGATCTGTACCGGAGAAGAGGTGCGGAGGCAGTGCCAGGACAGTGTGGTGTGGGATCGCTGAAATCGAACATCGGGCATCTGGAGCTGGCGGCTGGCGTGGCGGGAGTGATCAAGGTTCTGCTGCAGATGAAGCACAAGACGCTAGTACGGACCCTGCATTGCGAGACGATCAATCCCTACATACATCTCGAAGGGAGCCCGTTTTACATCGTCCGGGAGACAGCGGAGTGGGTTCCTCGGCGGGACGAGAGAGGGGACGACTTGCCACGGCGTGCCGGGGTGAGCTCGTTCGGCTTCGGTGGGGCCAACGCACACGTGGTCTTGGAGGAGTACGTCCCGCGTGCGAGAAGGCTTCAAGAGGCGTCGTCATTGCCGTCGCGGCAGGCGGCTGTGGTGGTGTCAGCGCGGAGCCCGGAGCGGTTGCGCGAGCAGGTGGAGCAGTTGCTATTCACCCTTCGCGGGGGACGGTTGGCGGAGGGCGATCTGGTCAATATTGCCTACACATTACAGGTGGGGCGCGAGCCAATGGAGGAGCGTCTGGGGCTACTCGTGAGCTCGCTCGAGGAGCTGGAACAGAGGTTCCAGGCCTTCCTCCAAGGCGACGCCGGGCCCGGCCTCTACCGGGGGCGGGCTCGAAAGAGCGAGGAGTTCGTCACGATCCTGGCCGCGGACGAGGTGTTCCGTGGCGCTGTCGACAAATGGATCGAACAGGGTCGCCTCGGGATGCTGTTGGAGTTATGGGTCAAGGGTCTAGAACTGGATTGGAGCAAGCTGTACGGCGAGGACAGACCGCAACGAATCAGCCTTCCCACTTATCCGTTTGCCAAAACGCGCTATTGGATCGATACGGCGGCGCCCGCGAAAGGCACTGCAATCGCGATCCTTCATCCCCTACTGCACAGCAACACGTCCGATCTGAGGGAACAACGCTATAGCTCGACGTTCACTGGCGACGAATTCTTCCTGACAGAGCGTACGGATGGAGGCGTGGTGCAGAAGGTCCTTCCTGGCATCGCGTGCCTGGAAATGGCGCGGGCGGCGATTGAGCAAGCATGGCCCGCGCAGCCAGCATCGACAGTTCTGGAACTGCACAATACCGTCTGGGCTCAGCCAATTGTCGTCAACGGCAAAAGGCAAGTCAGCCTCGCATTATCGGCAAACGACAACGATCAGATCGAATATGAAATCTATAGCCATGACAGCGACCAAGAGATCGTCCATTGCCAGGGTCGCGCGGTATGGAGTCGTCAACCGGCACCGGCCAAGCTCGATCTCGATCAGCTCAAGGGAAGCAACCAATTCTTGGTCCACCTGCGGCTGCCGAAGACCTTGGAGGACACGTCGGGAGACTATGTCCTGCATCCGAGCTTGATGCACGACGCCTTGCAGGCGTGTGTCGGGCTGATCGACGGTCGCTTGAAGGGCTCGAACCAGACCCTATCGCCCTTTGCGGTGGAATCGCTGCGCATCGTCTTGCCGTGTACCGGTGAGATGGTCGCCTGGTTGCGTTACTCGGAGGATAGGCTGGCGGCTGACATAGTCGTCAAACTGGACATCGATCTGTGTGATGAGCGCGGGAATGTTTCAATCCAGATGCGAGGCGTCAGATGGCGTCAGGCGTCGCTAGCTGTCATCGATCCGGTCATCGATGCAGCCGCAGCATTCTCGGTTCCTGCGACAATCAAAGACATTTCCCGTGCCGCGCCGGTGCGCAAAGAAATCATTCTTGTCTCGTCCACGCCAGTAACCCCACTCGTTGAGCTGAAAAAGCCGGTGGCTATTTTGCTAGCGGCGCCGAGAGACCGCGTGTCGGCAGCCGTGGACGTTTCTGAACACCAGGGGCGCTGGCCTTCTGCAAGACGAGCACCGATTACTCTCCCGAATGTAATACTTGGCGTGCATCTAACGGAGAGCACGTCATCGGCCGCGTCTTCTGTGCATTTGTACGACGACGGTCATGGAATGTTCTCGATACACTTCGCCGCGTCCGGCAGCGACACGCCAGTAAAAGACGAGATTGCGGGCCTGCTGCAGGCCCTGGACAGGGTGAAGCAGCAGGCGTCTGTCAAAGTTCTGACAATCACCGGTTCTGAACGCTGTTTCTCGCGTGGCGGAAGAGAGGACTACAACGACGCCGTCGAGCAAGGACTCTATCAAGCGATTGCCTCTTTTCCCTGTCCGGTAATCGCTCTCCTGCAGAACGGCGCGATCGGAGCCGGCTTCCTGTTGGCCGCTCTGTGCGACGTCATGGTATGCGACGAAAACGCGACCTTTGGATATACGGATGCGCGGGCGCAATTGTATCCCACGGTTCCCGAGGCACTCCTGTTCAGCGAACGTTTCGGCGATGTCCGGGCGCAGGACTTGTTGTACTTATCGACGGCGTCGACTGGTAAGCAACTGCGAGCAAAAGGGTGGACCTGTCCTATACTGCCGGCGGAGGAAGTCGAAGCGTACGCACAAAAGCTGGCATCAACGCTGGCGACGAAACCGCAAGACGCGCTCCGTCTGGTGAAACAGCATCTGGCGCGTCACTTGGTCGGTTTGGTCAAAGGACTGACGCGCGTCGAGACTCAGGCACCTGCTAAGGAAGACACTTTCGACGAGCGTGCGAAAGCGATCGCGTCGCCCGCAAGACATATCCTGCTGGATGCCCCCGCAAAACACGTACTTGCGGTCAAGTTCGGCAACGTGGGCGTGAAGGAATTAGTCGCGGACCTCGGCGATGTCTTTGCCAACGCTCATCACGCCGATTACTACAAAGCCATCATACTTGTCAGCGATGCTCCTGAGTTTCTTCCACAGGTCATTTCCGAGGGTGTGGCTCTGGAATTTCAGCGATTGATCGTCGGCTCGGATATCCCAGTCGTTGCAGCCTTGACGGGCAATGCCAAAGGCGATGCATGGCTCATCAGCCAGTTTTGCGATGCTTGCGTGTACAGCGATACAGGCGTGTACTCTTCGGCCGCCATCGCTCAAACGGCCGCCGCGCTTTTTGCGTACCGACTTGGTAGCTATGCCAGCAATGAAATCTTGCTCACCGGCGCTGACTATTCGGGCGTCGATCTCCGGCAACGCGTGGGCACGCTGATCGTGGCGGAGCACGATCAGGTTGTGCCTGCGGCCTTGAGAGTGGCGGAGGCGTGGGCGAAGCTGCCACGGCCCACTTTGGAATCATGGAAGAAGCAGGTCGCGACAACTATCCAGGAGAGGTTTCACAATCTGCCGGCCGAGTGCGAGAAGAGAGACGAGACATCTCACCTGCTGCCCGCGGCACGGATCTCCCTTCCCCTGAAGTCGAAAGTCGTTACGGTCACCGCTCACCCGGACGGCATTGTAACGGTGAAAATGGAGGACCGGGAAGCGAAGAACATGTTTTCCAAGGCCTTCATGGACGGGGTCAGCGAAGCTTTCGCACATATCGACCAGACGCCGGCATACAAGGTCGTGGTCCTCACCGGTTACGACAGCTATTTTGCGTGCGGCGGCACCAAAGAGGGCCTATTGGCCATTCAGCAGGGCAAGATCAAATTTACTGATTTCAAGGCCTATCAGTTGCCGCTGGACTGCAAGCTGCCGGTGATCGCGGCGATGCAGGGACATGGCATCGGCGCCGGCTGGACCATGGGGCTCTTCGCCGACCTCGTGCTGCTGAGCGAGGAAAGCCGGTATGTCAATCCGTACATGGATTATGGATTCGCGCCGGGCGACGGCTCGACATTGCTTTTTCCGGAGAAGATCGGGCATGACTTGGCCACAGAAAGCCATTTGACCGCCCAGCACTACGCCGGCAGCGAATTGAAAGAGAGGGGCTTGAGGCTGCCCATTTTGCCGCGGGCCGAGGTGTATCCGGCGGCGATGGCATTGGCCAAACAAATCGCTCACGTGTCTCGAGACCGTTTGATTGGCCTCAAACGACGGCTTACAGAGTACGTGCGCGAGACGTTGGAGGAGACCTATCGACTCGAATTGGTCTTGCATGACCAGACGTTTGTGGGCCAGTTCGACACATTGGCGCGAATTCAGAGCAACTTCTTCCAGCCGGCCGCAGCATCGCCCCAGGTCAGCGCGCAACAGGCCCATGTCGAAGCCAATGCGCCCTCATTTCAGGTCGCCGCGGCGAACAAGTCCCTCGACGGCGACGTGCTGGTTGAAGTCACCGCGAGCCTCAAAACGCTTTTGGCGAACGAGCTCCAGATGCAAGAGAGCGAGGTTGACGATGAGGTTCAGTTCGTCGATCTTGGCCTCGACTCGATTCTCGGCGTGACGTGGATACGAAAGATCAACGAGAAGTATCAGACGTCGATCGCAGCCACTAAGGTCTACAGCTACCCGACGCTGGCCCAGCTCAGTCGCTACGTGAATGAAGAGGCAGAAAAGCACGGTGCGCTGTCGAGCCAGAGCGCGATGTCGGCGGTAGAGATGCCGATCGCGATGGAATTAGAGATGACGGTGGCGTTGCCAGTGGTGGTCGGCGCCTCGAACACATCCGTGGACAGCGATGTGCTCGCTGCAGTTACCACAAACGTCAAAACGCTCCTTGCGAACGAGCTGCAGATGCAAGAGAGCGAGATCGATGAGAACGTCCAATTCGTCGATCTGGGTCTCGATTCAATCCTTGGCGTGACGTGGATTCGCAAGATCAATGAGAAGTATCAGACCTCGATCGCGGCCACCAAGGTCTATAGCTATCCGACCTTGGCCCAACTCAGTCGCTACGTCAAGGAAGAAGCAGAGAAGCACGGCACGCTTCCGAGCCAAAACGCGCCTAGTGCGGTAGCGATGCCGGTGCCATTGGTGAGGAGCACCTCGCAGCACAAGAAGATCGTGCCTGAGCCCGCGGTCGAGATGCTCACTTCCCGTCGCAGTCGAACCGCATCGCGGCTCGTCGCCAGCGCTCCGGCAAACAGTCGATCACAGCCGATTGCGATCATCGGGATGGCGGGCCAATTCCCGCAGGCAAGAAACCTCGAGCAGTTCTGGCAGAACATTGCGGAGGGCAGGAATTGCGTCACCGAGGTCCCCCGGAACCGCTGGGATGTGAGTGCCTACTATCAGCCCGACGGCATTGTGCCAGGCAAAACCATCAGTCAGTGGATGGGTGCGCTCGACGAATACGATCTGTTCGATCCGCTGTTTTTCAACATTTCGCCTACCGAGGCGGAGAGCATAGATCCGCAGCAACGCTTGTTCCTGCAGGCCTGCTGGCACAGTATCGAAAACGCCGGATACGACGCGCGACGCTTGTCCGGCAGCAAATGTGGAGTCTTTGCAGGGTGTGCATTCGGAGACTACCACTTGCTTTCGAGGGAGCAGCAATTGAGCGCTCAAAGCTTCACCGGCGACGCTACGTCGATATTGGCTGCGCGCGTGTCCTACTTTTTGAATCTGCATGGCCCCTGCCTCTCCACTGACACCGCCTGCTCTTCGTCGTTGGTTGCCATCGCCCAGGCCTGTGACAGTTTGACCTCTGGTAGCAGCGATCTGGCCCTGGCCGGGGGCGTCTATGTAATGGCCGGACCTGAAGCGCATATCAGATCGACGCAAGCAGGAATGCTCTCGCCCGAAGGCAAGTGCTTCACCTTCGATCAACGAGCCGACGGCATTGTTCCGGGAGAAGGTGTGGGTGTCGTACTATTGAAACGGTTGGCCGACGCCCGCAAAGATCACGACATTATTCAAGCCGTGATTCACGGCTGGGGTGTCAATCAAGACGGCAAGACCAACGGTATTACCGCCCCCAATCCGGACTCGCAAACGCGCCTGGAGCAGGGCGTATACGAAAAATACCAGATCGATCCGGCGAATATCCAACTCCTCGAGGCTCACGGCACCGGCACCAAATTAGGTGACCCGATCGAGGTAGAAGGTCTGAAGACTGCCTTTAATAAGTACACTCAGAACAAACAGTACTGCGCGCTGGGCTCCGTGAAGAGCAATATCGGCCATTGTTCGATGGCGGCAGGTGTTGCCGGAGTTCTTAAGGTTGTGCTGGCGCTGAAGCACAAGCAACTGCCACCCACGATCAATTTCGAGCAGCTCAATGAGCATATCGCCCTGAAAGATAGTCCGTTTTACGTCAACACCCGACTGCAGGAGTGGAAGCCGCGGGGAACGGAAGGACGACTGGCCGCGACCAGCTCATTCGGCTTCAGCGGCACCAATGCCCATATCGTGATCGGCGAACATCTGCCGCTGGCCGAAATCACACCGCCAGTGAGAATCGTTACGTCCGATACGACGCTAATCGTACCCCTCTCTGCTAGAAGGCCGGAACAGCTTAAGCAAAAAGCCCGTGACCTGTTGGACTTCATTCGCAACGAGGCACCCTCGGTCGATTTGGTCGAGATTGCCTATACGTTGCAGGTGGGCCGGGAAGGGATGGAGGAGCGCGTGGGCTTCCTGGTGAGCTCGGCCGAACAGTTGGCTGAAAAGCTCGAGACTTATATCAATGGCGAGACGCAGATAAAGGATGTCTACCAGGGCCAAGCACACCACGGCACAGAGAGCTTGAGCAGCATCATCCAAGATGATGAGATGAAAGAAGCTCTCGTGGACAAGTGGATCGCCGCGAGGAAACTCGCGAAGCTGCTGGACCTGTGGGTCAAGGGCCTGGATCTGGATTGGAACAAGCTATACGGTGAAGCCAAACCGCAGCGTATCAGCCTTCCGATGTATCCCTTTGCCAAGGAGCGCTACTGGATCGAGACGGCGGCGGGGGGGCACGTAGCCGCCGAGGGTGTCGCAGCAGCGGTTCTTCATCCCTTGCTGCACGGGAACACGTCCGATCTGAGGGAGCAACGCTATAGCTCAACTTTCACCGGCGACGAGTTCTTCTTGGCGGATCATCTCGTACGTACGGATGGTCGGGCGGTGCTCAGAGTTCTTCCTGGCGTCGCGTGTCTGGAAATGGCGCGGGCGGCGATCGAGAGGGCATGGCCAGGGCGCTCCGAATCGACCGTCCTCGAGCTGGACAATACCGTTTGGGCGCAGCCGATCGTTGTCACGCAGCAAAAACAAATCAACATCGCGTTGTCGGCGAACGACAGCGACGAGATTAACTACGAAATCTACAGCCAGGACGGGGAAGAAGAGATCGTCCATTGCCAAGGTCGTGCGGTCTGGAGCTGCCAACGACCGCCGGTCAGGCTCGATATCGAGCAACTCGAGAGACAGATGGCGCAGGGCAGGTTCGAGCCGAACACGGTGTACGCAGCGTTTGGTCGACTAGGTATCGTCCATGGACCCTCTTTTCAGGCAATCACTGCCGTTCATCTGGGAAGCAACGAATCACTGGTACACCTGCGGCTGCCGAGGGTGGTAGAGGAGACGTCGGGAGACTATGTCCTTCATCCGAGTGTGATGGACGCCGCCCTGCAGGGTTATCTCGTGTTGATCGACGGTTGGTCCGAGCTCACCCAGCCACGATTGCCGTTTGCGCTGGAATCGTTGAGGATCTTCTCCTCGTGCACTCGGGAGATGGTCGCCTGGGTGCGCTACGCGGCAGGCAGCCACGCGACGGACAACGTCGTCAAACTGGATATCGATCTATGCGATCGGCGCGGGAACGTCTGTGTCCAAATGCGCGGATTCTCTACGCGCCTGGTGAGCAAGGAGATCAGTACATCTGCTGCACGGCGAGAGTCGAAAGGCAGTCTGCTGGCCACCCCGGTCTGGCAAGCCCGAGGCGTGGCATTCGCCGGCGCCGTTAGGCCCGCATACGCGGAATACCATGTGATTCTGTGTGAGCTACCGAAAGTCGACGTCAAGACACTGGAGTCCGAAGTTCCACGCAGATACTGCGTGTCATTGCAAGCGGGGCAAGAACAAAGTGTTGCGCAGCGCTTCAGCGAGTACGCGCTTGTATGCTTTGAACGGATCCAAACGATACTCAAGGCCAAACCTCAAGGCGCGGTACTCGTCCAGATTGTCATCGCCGACTACCAAGAACAAGTTCTCTTTGCGGGTTTGTCCGGATTGCTGAAGACAGCTGCCCAGGAAAATCCGCAGTTCGTCGGTCAGCTCATCCTCGTTCCGGCCGACATGATGGCTGATGAATTGGACCGTCGGCTGAGCGAAGAAAACGCTCTGGACCCGCTGGTCAAGTACGACTGGGGTGAGCGGCGGGTCTTGCGTTGGCAAGAGGTAACGGCAGACCTGGAAACGCCACCGATCGCGTTCCACGACTCGGGTGTCTATCTGATCACTGGTGGTCTCGGCCGCCTGGGAGCTCTGTTCGCGAAACAAATCATCGAGCAAACGCAGCAGGCCCGCGTGGTTTTGACGGGCCGCTCGGTATTGAGGGCTGAAACACAAGCCGTTCTAGACGGATTGTCCGCGCAGCCCGGCCGTGTGAGCTATCGCCTCGTGGATCTCGGCGATCTTGATCAGGTGATGCGGCTCATCAACGCCATCACAGAACAATTCGGACAGCTCAATGGCATTCTTCACTGTGCCGGGACGATCGCGGACAACTTCATCCTGAAGAAAACAGCGACTGAATTCGCCGAGGTCCTCCTGCCGAAAGTCATCGGCACGTTCAACCTGGATCAGGCCAGCCGGGACGTCGCGCTCGATTTCTTCGTGTTGTTTTCTTCCATCGCCGGTGCGTTGGGGAATCCGGGGCAAGCCGATTACGCGACCGCGAATGGTTTCATGGACCAGTTTGCTGCGTTTCGCAATCGGCAGGTTGCGTCGAAGCAACGGCACGGGCGCACGCGATCGATCAACTGGTCGTTGTGGGAAGCGGGAGGGATGACTGTCGACCCGGCAAGCATGGAACTGGCAAAACAAACCACGGGCGTGCAGCCTATGCGCACGCCGACGGGCATGGCCGCCTTCCATCGTAGTCTGGCGTTGCCCTACGATCAGATGCTGGTCGGCGAAGGTGATCTCATGCAGATGCGTCGCGCATGGCTTGACGATGCACGGTCATCAGAAGAGCAGGCACAAAGCTCCGTGATGATTACTGCCGGGATCGATCCAGAGAGTCTTGCAGAGAAGACGCAAGATTACTTGCGTAAGCAATTTTCGGGATTGCTGACGCTTCCGTCCCGCGATATCGATCCACGAGCCCCTCTGGAGAAATATGGGGTCGACTCGATCCTCGCGATGAAGCTGACGAACCAGTTGGAAAAGACGCTGGGTTCGCTCTCGAAGACGCTGTTTTTTGAATATCAAACAATTCGCGAGTTGACCGAATACTTCGTCGCACATCATTCGAAGCAATTGACTGCGCTCTTTGCCGCGGCTGCGAATCGCGATGGTGACATAGTGCCGCCGACGCTGGTACCAGTGGTGCCTGTCCGCGGCAGGCAGATATCAACCCGACGTTTCAGCAGCCCGGTGGGTGCCACGCCGCTTGCCACCATAGAATACGACGCGATCGCCATCATCGGATTGAGCGGCCGTTATCCCGAAGCAGCCGATCTCGAAGCCTATTGGCACAATCTGCGTGAGGGGAAAGACTGCGTCGTCGAGGTACCCAGGGAACGCTGGGACTGGCAGGACTATTTTAGCGAAGACCGCACCAAGAGTGGATACCATTACAGCAAGTGGGGAGGCTTCATTGCCGGCGTCGACGAATTCGATCCGATGTTCTTCAATATTTCGCCCGCCGAAGCAGAGCTCATCGATCCTCAGGAACGCTTGTTCCTGCAGCATGCGTGGATGGCGATCGAAGATGCTGGATACACGCGCGCGAGCCTGCAGGTGCCGTGCGAACAGGATCTGGCGGGGCAGGTCGGTGTTTATGCCGGAGTTTGGACCAGTGAATACCAGTTGTTTGGTGCCGAGGTCAGCATGCAAGGCAAACGTCTCGGATTTGCCATCAGCGTTGCCAGCATCGCCAACCGCGTCTCCTACGCCCTCAATCTCCATGGTCCCAGCATAACGCTGGATACCATGTGTTCCGCGTCATTGACAGCAATTCACCTCGCTTGCCAGGATTTGAAACAGGGGCGAACCAGCATGGCGATTGCCGGCGGAGTCAATGTAAGCCTTCACCCCAATAAATACCTGATGCTCAGCGCGGCGCAGGCCATTTCCACTGATGGCCACTGTCGAAGCTTTGGCGATGGCGGCGACGGCTATATTCCCGCGGAAGGGGTGGGGGTAGTCGTTCTAAAAAGGCTCTCCGAGGCGAAGAGGGACGGCGATCATATTTACGGCATCATTCGAGGAAGCTCCCTCAATCATGGCGGCAAGACCAATGGTTTCACGGTCCCCAGTCCTCAGGCGCAGACCAGTGCGATCAACCGGGCATTGACAGAATCCCACACGGACGCGCGCCATATTAGTTACATCGAAGCCCATGGCACGGGAACCAAGCTGGGCGATCCGATCGAGATTGGCGCACTAACCAAGGCTTTCCGTCAATATACCCAGGACACCGGATTCTGCTCGATCGGATCGGTCAAATCCAATATTGGTCATTGCGAATCCGCTGCGGGCATGGCGGGCCTGACCAAGGTGCTGCTGCAGATGCAGCATCAACAGTTGTTTCCTTCGCTGCATTCGACGCAGGTGAATACCCATATTGATTTTCACAACAGTCCGTTCGTCGTCAATCAATCGTTGAGACCATGGGAACAGCCGGTGATCGATGGCCGAACGCTGCCACGCATCGCGGGGATCTCGTCCTTTGGCGCGAGTGGAGCGAATGCCCACATGATCGTCGAGGAGTATCAACAGCCGTCGCAACAGCCGACGGCTTTTGCGACCGTCATCATCCTGCTTTCGGCGAGGACGGCGGCGCAACTGAAGCAAGAGGTCAGTGATCTGTTGGATTTTGTCCGGGCACGGCTGAGCACAATTGATCTCGTTGCCATGGCTTATACCCTACAGGTGGGTCGAGAAGCGATGGATGAACGGCTGGGTTTCGTTGTGACCTCGGTCGAACAACTTGCGGAAAAGCTAGAAGCCCATGTGGCCGGCGAGCAAGATATCGAAGACGCGTATCAAGGGCAGGTGAAACGCAACAAAGAAGCCCTGTCGGTGTTCAGCACCGATCCCGACTTGCAGCAGACGGTCGCCAAATGGATTGCCAGCAGGAAACTCTCCAGGCTGCTGGACCTGTGGGTCAAGGGACTTGAGGTCGATTGGAGCAAGCTTTACGGCGCGGCCAGCCCTCGACGTATCAGTTTGCCCACGTATCCGTTTGCCAAAGAGCACTATTGGATCGCGGCGGCCACGCCCGTCGGCTCCACAGGCCCCGCAACGTTCGTCCTTCATCCCTTGCTGCATAGCAACACCTCCGATCTGAGCGAGCAACGTTTTAGCTCGACGTTTACGGGAGAGGAGTTCTTTCTCGCCGATCATCAGGTGAAGGCGGACGGGCGCGCCGCTCAAAAGGTGCTGCCTGGTGTGGCATATCTGGAAATGGCGCGCGCGGCGATCGAGCGGGCAATGCCTGCGCGTCCGCAAGCGGCGATCCTGGAGCTGCACAATACAGTTTGGACGCAGCCGATCGTCGTCACCACTAAGAAGCAAATCAGCATTGCATTGTCAGCGGACGCCGGCGAACAGATCGACTACGAAATTTTCAGCGAGGACGACGAACAGAAGATCGTGCATTGCCAGGGTCGCGCGGTCTGGAGTCGTCAACCGGAGCCGGCCAGGCTCGATCTCGGGCAGCTCGAGGCACAGATGGGGCAGGGCCAGATGGAGCCGAGCGTCTTCTATGCAGCGTGCGCCCGGATGGGTCTCGTCTATGGCCCTTCTTTTCAAGCAATCATTGCCATTCATCAAGGACGCAATCAATTATTGGCAACGCTCCGGCTGCCGAGGAGCGTGGAAGACAAGTCCCGAGACTATGTTCTGCATCCGAGTTTGATGGACGGTGCCTTGCAGGCTGGTGTGGCCTTGGTCGACGGCCGGTCCGAAGCCTCCAACCGGCCGCGTTTGCCATTTGCACTGGAGTCGTTACTTGTCGTTGCGCCTTGTACCCCCGAGATGTTCGCGTGGGTTCGTTACTCCTTGGGCAGTCCGCCGGGGGGGCACGTCGTCAAGCTGGACATCGATCTCTGCGACCAGCAGGGGCGTGTGTGTGTGCGCATGAAGGGTTTGGCTGGCCGTGCACCCGAAGGGGCGTTGGCTGAGAGCAGGAGCAGGAGATTTGAGGAAGCAGGAGCGGTTTTCCCGGAGACGGTGGCGGAATTGCCAGCGGGCCTGATGACGCTGGCGCCCGTCTGGGAGCCCGTGAAGGTTGAAGCGATAGAAGCAAGACCTCGCCCCGGGGAGCGAGTCGTGGTGATCGGAGGAGAGGAAGAACAGCAGCGTGCGCTGCAACGAGAGAGCGGGAGAGTGGAAGTTCTGAACGTGGATGGACGAGCCACGGTGGAGGAGATCGCTGAGCAGCTGAGGAGCGAACGGAGGATCGATCATGTGGTCTGGATTCTACCGGGAGCGAAACGTGGAGGAGAGACCGAAGAGTTCATCGAAGAGCAGGAAGAAGGGGTGTTGCTGGGATTCCGGTTGATCAAGGCGCTTCTGAGAGAAGGGTACGGGGCAGGCGAGCTTGAGTGGACGGTGATTACGAGTGAAACGCAGAGGATCGGAGGAAAGCGCGAGCAGACAGTGAATGCAACGCATAGCACCGTGCACGGTTTGGCCGGATCGATGGCCAAGGAGTACGCGAAGTGGAAGGTGCGGCTGGTAGATGTGGGACCCGGAGTGTGGCCGTGGTCAGAGATGCTGCGGCTTGGCTGGGATGTGCGCGGAGAGGGCTGGGGATACAGGGAAGGACAGTGGTACCGCCGGCGGCTGGTGGAATTCGAGCCGGGGGATAGGAAGAGCACGGAGTGTGGATACAAGCGCGGAGGCGTCTATGTAGTGATTGGTGGCGCGGGAGGAGTGGGAGAAGTACTGAGCGAGTATCTGATCAGGAGATATGAGGCACGCGTCGTGTGGATTGGGCGGCGGGCGAAGGACGAGGCGATTGACAAGAAGCGGGAGCGCGTGGCTGGTGAAGGTGGGGAACCGCCCTTATACATCGCGGCAGATGCGCGGAACCGGGAGGAGTTGGAGCGGGCCCGTGAGGAGATCAAGGACAAGTACGGACGGATTGACGGTGTCATCCATTCGGCCATCGTGCTGGCGGACAAGAGCCTCGCCAACATGAGAGAAGAGCAGTTCCGTGCGGGCCTTTCGGCCAAGGTGGACATAGCGGTGCGGTTGGCGCAGGTGTTCGGCAGGGAGCCGCTGGATTTCATTCTCTATTTCTCGTCGGTGCAAAGCTTCATCAAGGCACCCGGACAAAGTAACTACGCAGCCGGATGTACGTTTACGGACGCGTTTGCGGAGTGGCAGTCCGGGAGCGTCAACTATGCGGTGAAGGTGATGAACTGGGGGTATTGGGGAAGTGTAGGGCTCGTGGCGGAAGCGAAGTATCAGGAGCGGATGGAGCAAGGGGGATTGGGATCGCTTGAGCCGCTGGAGGGGATGGCCGGGCTGGAGCAACTGTTGAGCGGACCGCTGGGGCAGGTTGTGATGATCCGGATGAAAGGGGGGGAGTTGGCGCGCGCGCTGGGACTCAGTTTAGGCGAGAGGATATGGGCAGCACGGGAAGAAGCGCCATCCGTGTGCGAACGGATGGCGGGGGGGATGCCTGCTGTGGTGGGAGAAGAGTCAACGCGGGAACTGATCAGGAGTTGGGAACAACAGCAGCATGAAGTCGATGAAGTTCTGGTCACGATGCTGTGGGGACAGATGCAGCGGATGGGGTGGAAGGGAGAAGAGGGAGAGTGGAGCGGAGTGGTGGGACAGTATGAGCGCTGGATGACGGAGAGTCTGCGGATTCTGGCCAGGCATGGCTATCTCGCTGAAAAAGGGAAAGTGAAGGCAGAACAGGAGCAACTGTGGGGGGAGTGGGAGAAACAGAAGAGCCGGTGGGAGGAGACAGGTAGCGGGATGGCCGCGCAGGTGAAGCTGGTGGAAGCGACGCTGCGGAGTTTGGTGGAGATCCTGCGGGGAGAGAAGCGTGCGACGGACGTGATGTTTCCGAGTTCATCGCTGGAGTTGGTGGGAGAGGTTTACAAGAACAACGCGGTGGCGGACTACTTCAACGGGGTGATGGCCGGTGTAGTCGGTCGGTATGTCGAGGAAAGGAGGAGAGAGGAAGGCAAGAGAAAGGAAGGAGGATTGAAACTACGGCTGCTCGAGTTGGGAGCGGGCTCAGGAGGGACCAGTGAAGGGATCTTGCGGAAGCTGGATGAGTACCGGAACGATGTGAAGGAGTACTGCTACAGCGACATCTCGAAATGGTTTTTGCGGCATGGTGAGCAGACGTACGGAGGAGGGCGCGACTATCTGAAGTACGCCGTGGTGGATGTGGAGAAGGGGCTGGAGGAACAGGGTCTGAAGCGCGGTGTGTACGACGTGGTGCTCGCGGCCAATGTGCTGCATGCCACAGGGCGGATACAGGAGACGGTGAGGAATGCGAAGGCGGCATTGAAAGCAAACGGGGTGCTCGTGCTGAACGAGCTCGGGACTAAGAGCCTGTATATGCATCTGACCTTTGGGCTGTTGGACGGATGGTGGGCGTACGAAGACAAGGAACTGCGGATGGATGGCAATCCGGGACTGACAGCAGCGACGTGGAAGCGGGTGCTGGAGGAGGAAGGGTTTCGGAGGGTGTCTTTCCCGGCGCAGGAGGCGCAGGGCTTAGGGCAGCAGATCATCGTCGCAGAAAGCGACGGCATCATCCGGCAAAGGTACGCCGTGACAACAAGACCGCAAAGAATGCTTTCTGAAATCGTACCGTCTCCAGCGCTCCCAACAATTGCGTCCTCGGCAAGCGACGAGACGGAAGCTTTGGGATCGCTGGAGAAGGTGAAAGCATGGCTGATCGAAGCAGTTTGCCTGTTGTTGAAGGTGAACAGGGAGGACATCGATGTCGATACGGAACTGAGCGAATTCGGTTTTGATTCGATCAGTCTGACCGGCTTCGCCAACTACGTGAATCAGGCTTACGCATTGGAGTTGATGCCGACAATTTTTTATGAACATGCGACGCTAGGGACCTTCGCCAGATATTTGGCGGAGGAGCATGGGGAGCGGCTCGCGGAAAAGTTCAGCGTAGAGGCAGGCAACGTTTCGCCGAAAGCGACGGGATCATCCGGCAAACGACACGCGGTAACAACGACACCGCGGAGAAAGCCTTCTCCGGTCCTGTCGATCATAACGCCACCTCTGGCAACCGAAGAAACAAAGAGTTCGGGATTGCTAGGAAAGGTGGAAGCATGGCTGGCGGACGCGGTTTGCGTGTTGCTGAAGGTGAAGAAGGAAGACATTGATTTGGACACGGAACTGAGCGAATTCGGCTTTGACTCGATCAGCCTGACCGGCTTGGCCAACCATGTCAATCAGGCCTACGCATTGGAGTTGATGCCGACGATCTTTTATGAGCATGCCACGTTGAAAAGGTTTGCCGGGTATCTGGTAGAGAACCATGGAGCGAGGCTTGCGGAAAAATATAGAGTGGGAACAGGAGTGGTATCAACGGTCGCCGCTGCGAAGGAGTCGGAAGAGGACACCGCACAGCGAGGAGGCTGGGAGGGCCGGAAGCGGCGACGACTACCGCTGGCCGGCCAGGTAGCGGGCCGATTGACAGCAGAGAAGACGGAAGCAAGAGTAAGCGGCGCAGAGGCGATTGCCATCATCGGGATGAGCGGCCGGTTTCCTGGGGCGGAAGACCTAGATGGATTCTGGGAAAACCTGAAGGCAGGCAAAGACAGCATTCGGGAGATCCCACGGGAACGTTGGGATTGGCGAGCTTTGTACGGCGATGAGAGAGAGGATGGAAACCGGAGCAGCGTGAAATGGGGAGCCTTCATTGAAGGTGTCGACGAGTTCGATCCTCTGTTTTTCGGGATTTCACCGCGCGAAGCGGAGTGGATCGACCCACAGCAACGGCTGCTAATGATGTACGGATGGAAGGCGTTCGAGGATGCGGGATACGGGCCGAAGCAATTGTGGGGGAGTCGGACTGGCATCTTCATAGGTACAGCGAACACTGGTTACGGTGAACTGCTGGTGACGCAGGCCAGGGCTGGCATCGAGGGATATAGCGCGGCCGGAGTGGTTCCGTCGTTGGGTCCCAACCGACTTAGCTACTTGTTGAACCTGCATGGACCGAGTGAGCCGATCGAGACGGCTTGCTCGAGTTCTCTCGTGGCAGTGCACCGCGCGGTGAGGGCGATCATGGGTGGGGAATGCGAGATGGCGCTTGTAGGGGGAGTGAACACACTCCTAACTCCTACAGCGCACATTAGCTTCAGCAAGGCCGGGATGCTCAGCCAGGATGGAAAGTGCAAGACGTTCTCCAGCCGGGCAGATGGGTATGTGCGGGGGGAAGGCGTAGGAATGGTGGTATTGAAGAGGGTGAGTGAGGCCGAACGGGATGGGGATCACATCTATGGATTGATCCGAGCGAGCGCCGAGAATCATGGGGGCCGTGGGCATTCCTTGACGGCGCCCAATCCCCAAGCGCAGGCGGAATTGATTGAAGAGGCGTACCGGCGAGCAGGCGTGAGTCCCAGGAGTGTGAGTTACATCGAGGCACACGGAACAGGGACAGCGTTAGGGGATCCGGTCGAAGTCAACGGTTTGAAGATTGCATTTCAGCACTTATATGAGGAGATGGGAGTGGAGGCGGATGCCGGGTACTGCGGATTGGGTTCGGTGAAGAGTAACATCGGACACCTGGAGTTGGCAGCCGGGATCGCCGGATTGATCAAAGTGTTGCTACAACTGAAGTACAGGGTGCTCGTCCCGAGTCTGCATTGCGAAGAGGTCAACCCCTACATACGGCTGGAGGAAAGCCCCTTTTACATTGTGAGAGAAACGCAGCCGTGGAGGAGCTCGGAAGACGGTGAACCGCTCCGGGCAGGGGTTAGTTCCTTTGGATTCGGCGGTGTGAATGCGCATGTCGTGGTGGAGGAGTATGTAGGCGGGACGCCCTTGGAGAGTGAAGCCCAGCGTCCAGTAGTGGTGGTGTTGTCGGCTAAGGGCAAAGAGCGGTTGAAGGAACACGCCAAGCAATTGTTGCAGGCGATCGGCCGGCGAGAGTTGAGCGACAGGGATCTGTCGGGGTTGGCCTATACATTACAGGTGGGGCGGGAAGCGATGGAGCATCGATTGGGGATGACCATCGGGTCGATCAAGGAGTTGGAAACGAAGTTGGAGGAGTTTGTCGAAGGGCAGAGCGGGATTGAAGGGCTCTACCAAGGAGAGATTAAGCGGAACGACAAGACGCTGGCCGCTATTGGTGGTGACGAAGAGATGGGCGAAGCCGTGAGTAAATGGATCCAGCGAGGCAAATGGTCGAGGTTGCTGGAGCTGTGGGTGAAGGGATTTCCGATCGAGTGGGAACAGCTCTACGGAGCGACGAAGCCGCGACGGGTGAGCCTGCCCACGTATCCTTTCGCCAAAGAACACTATTGGATCGATACCGTCGCAGGCGGGAACGTGGCTTCTGTAGTTGTGGTTACACAGGCCGCAACCGCGGTGTTTCATCCCTTGCTCCACCTTAACATCTCCGACCTGAGCGGCCAACGATACCGCTCAACGTTTACGGGAGAAGAGTTCTTCTTAGCGGATCATCGATTACGTATCGATGGCCACACGGTACAAAAGGTTATGCCAGGCGTCGCGTATCTGGAAATGGCCCGGGCGGCGCTTGAACAGGCGTCGCCAGATCAAACGCAAGCGAGCATCCTTGAGCTGCACAATACAATCTGGCTCCGGCCGCTGGTCGTTACAGAGCCCAGAGAGGTTTTCATCGCGCTGTCTGTAAACGACGACGAACAGGTCGACTTCAAAATTTACAGCGAAGAGACCGAACAGGAAACCATTTACTGCGAGGGTCAGGCTGTTTTCGGACACCGCTCCTCGCCTGTCGTGCTCGATCTCGCAAGTCTCAGAAGTCAGATGGGCCGAGGTACATTGGAAGGCGCGGATATCTATGCAATGTACTCCAAGATGGGGATCACCTATGGGCCGGGGCACCAAGGAATCATCACCATCGACCTCGGCGAAAAGCAATTGCTCGCGCAATTGCGTCTACCATCGGTTATCTCGACCAGCCAATATGAATATGTGTTACACCCCAGCTTGATGGACAGTGCTTTGCAAGCCTCGATTGGCCTGATTGCAGACGGGAGTCTTCTGCCCAGAAAGCCATCCGTACCGTTTGCTCTGGATTCACTGCGCATTCTATCAGCGTGCACGAACGAGATGGTTGCCTGGATTCGTTACTCCGCCGTCCGTACGGCTGACGATCATGCCATCACACTGGACATCGATCTATGCGATGTTCAAGGGAACGTCTGTGTACAAATGCGAGGGTTGACGTCGCGGGTCATCGAACACGAGGTCGAAGCAAGTCATCGTAATGCGGTGCCGGCTTTTACGCTTACGAGCTTCAAAAACGATGGCGGTGCTTTCGATAGCGACTTCTATGAAAAACTCATCGCAGATATCGTGAATCTGAACGTTTCTATCGATGATGCCGTCACGTTTGGATAGGGTTGCCCCGGAAAGCGAGCGCGGCCATCGCTGATGGCGAGCGCACGTTTTGCGTAGCTCGGTGGTTTCGGACGCCGTTACTCGGAAAGAACGGCTCGTTGACATACAGTGCTCGTACTCTCCGTGCGGGAAGTGCTCATCGTTTGCCGGAAGTTGGAGACCAGTTGGCCTCAAATAACGAGATATTGAGCTATGCCTTCTCACTGTAACGGGTTCATCGATCCTGCGCGCCTTGGCGACCCCGCATTCAGCGCGGAATACGGCGTGAAATATGCGTACACGGCTGGTTCGATGTACAAGGCGATCGCATCAGAAGCTCTGGTTGTCGCGTTGGCAAAGGCAAATCTGATCGGCTACTTCGGGACCGGAGGGTTGGCGTTGACAAAAATCGACCTCGCCATCGAATCGATCAGATCGCAGGTCACCGAGAGCCAGCCCTTTGGTATGAATCTGCTCCACAACATCGATCAAGTTGATTTGGAAGAACGAACGGTCGATCTCTTTCTCTCCCGGGGCATTCGCTTTGTAGAAGCTGCCGCATACACGGATGTCACACCAAGCGTAGTGTGGTATCGCCTGCGTGGCTTGTCCCGCGGTCCAGGGGAAACGATCACTACTCCCAACATCATCCTCGCAAAAGTGTCGCGACCGGAGGTTGCCTATGCGTTTATGAGCCCGGCACCCGAAGGGATGGTCAGAGAGTTGGTTGCTGGAGGACGTCTGACACCGCAGGAAGCGGAGTTGGGACGTTCCATCCCTGTTGCGGGAGATATCTGCGTGGAAGCCGACGCTGGTGGGCATACCGATCGAGGCGTCGCTTATGCTCTCATGCCGGCCATGCTGCATCTGCGAGACGAGCTAATGTCTCGATACTCGTATCGAAAGCGGATCCGGGTTGGTGCAGCCGGCGGTATCGGCAGCCCGGAGGCAGCAGCAGCGGCTTTTATCATGGGAGCTGATTTCATTACGACCGGCTCCATCAATCAATGCACGGTCGAGGCCGGTACCAGCGACAGCGTCAAGGACATGTTACAGGACATGGGCGTTCAGGATACCGCCTACGCTCCAGCGGGCGACATGTTTGAAAGTGGCGCCAAGGTTCAGGTTCTTAGAAAGGGTGTTTTCTTTCCAGGCCGTGCGAACAAGCTATATGAGCTCTATATGCGATACAACTCCCTGGACGAAATCGATTACCAGACAAGGAAGCAGATCGAGGAGAAATACTTCAGGCGCTCGTTCGACGAGGTGTGGTCGGAAACGAGAAGCTATCGCGCCAGGCTCAAACCCGGATTCGAAAATGCGGACCCGTCGCCAAAACAGAAAATGGCTCTCATTTTCAAGTGGTACTTCATCCACTCAACTCGGTTAGCAATGCGCGGCGTGGAGGAAGAGAAAGTGAACTATCAGGTACACTGCGGACCTGCACTCGGCGTATTCAATCAGTGGGTGAAAGGAACGCCGCTCGAGTCGTGGCGCAATCGTCATGTCAGTGACATCGCCGAGCGGATCATGAAGGGCGCTGCTGCCGTTCTGACCAAGCGGTATGCGGCAATGACGACTGACATGACGAGTCCTGAGGTCGGCGTCGAGGAAGCTGTGGGTCTGGGATAAGCGGCTCTGGCTGCGGCAATGTTGTTCCAATGGACTTCCACGATTGCGGACGGCTCGTGCGTGGCACTCCGCTGCACAATCCAGCGGAACCTCGACACCGATGAATCGTGCCCATTCGGGTCGCGAGAGCGGACCGATCCCAGTAATTGTTCGCTTTTGCTGTTGAATCCGGCTGCGCGGGATGTGATTCAGATGAAACAACTCCTACGGAAAATTTACGATGACTTGGCCAATGGCGGACTTTCTCAAAAGGAAGCCTTAGAGAGAATCAAGGTCATCAAGCTGCGGGAACAGGGCAGGACAACTGGCGTCTTGCTGGCTACGCCGACCTGGCAAGCCAGTGCCGATGAGGCATCCTTGCGCCCACGCCGTAGCGAACTCATGGAACATCATATTGTTCTATGTGAGCTTGCGGCAGTCAACGCCGCGAAACTGGAATCGTTTCTTCCGCATGCGCGGTACCTCTTACTGCGAGCAGGGCAACAAAGCACGGTTGAGCAGCGCTACAGCGATTACGCTCTCGCGTGTTTTGATCGTATACAAACCATCCTCCAAGGCAAGCCGCGGGGGGATGTGCTCGTCCAGATCGTAATCGCAGATCAGCAGGAGCATGGGCTCCTTGCCGGACTCGCGGGATTGCTCCAGACGGCAGCACTGGAAACCCCGCAATTCGTCGGTCAACTCATCCTCGCCCCATCGGAAATCACGGCCGAGGAACTATCTAATCACCTGCAGGACGAGAAGAACGGCGGCGCGGACCCGGTGATCAGATATCAGAAGGGCGCGCGGCAGGTTTTGCGTTGGAAAGAAGTACCGAAAGATCAGGATAGGTCGCCGATCGCGTTCAGACCTCACGGTGTGTACCTGATTACCGGAGGGGTTGGTCGCCTGGGTGTTCTGTTTGCGAGCGAGATACTCGAGCAGGCTGGCGTGCGCGTGGTGTTAGCGGGTCGGTCGGCGTTAAGCAACGGAAAGCAGGCTCTGGTCGACAGGCTATCCGCCCAGGACGGCCGTGTGAGCTACCGGCAAGTGGATCTTCGCGATCTCGAGCAGGTCAGTCAGCTCATGGCCACCATCAAGGACGAGTACGGACAGCTCAACGGCATCCTTCACTGTGCCGGCACCATTGCGGATAACTTCATCCTGAAAAAGTCCAGCGCCGAATTCAGGCAGGTCCTGGCGCCGAAAGTCACCGGTACCTTCAATCTGGACCAGGCGAGCCGGGACGTTGAGGTCGATTTCTTCGTGCTGTTTTCTTCCATCGCTGGCGCGTTCGGGAATCTGGGTCAAGCCGATTACGCGACCGCAAACGGTTTCATGGACCAGTTTGCGGCGTATCGGAATCGACAGGTCGCTGCAGGACAACGGCACGGGCGCACGCGCTCGATCAACTGGTCATTGTGGGAGGCCGGTGGGATGGATGCCGATCCGGCGAGCCGGGAACGACTGCAACAAACCACCGGCATGCGGCCGATGCAGACGGCAATGGGCCTGGATGCCTTCTATCGTGCCCTGGCGTTGCCCTACGACCAGATTCTGGTCGCGGAAGGTGATCTCGCGCAGATGCGTCGTGCGTTGCTCGCCGCTCGCCCTATTGAGCCAGAGGAGTCGGCAGCCCTGACGGTACCACAACAATTCGTTACGTCAACGCCAGCCGCCGCCGCGATCGACCCTGTCACCTTCGTCGATAAAACGCAAGACTACTTGCGCAAACAGTGTTCGGCACTGTTGAAACTGCCGTCTCACAGCATCGATCCGCAAGCGGCGTTGGAGACGTACGGGATCGACTCGATACTGGCGATGAAGCTGACGTCACAGTTGGAACGTACATTCGGCACGCTCTCCAAGACGTTGTTTTTCGAATACCGGACCATCGGCGAGTTAAGCAAATACTTTGTCCAATCTCATTCGCCGCGCTTAGCGGCACTGTTTGCGACCAATGGTGATCAGCAGCCCAACGCTGTTGTTCCGCGACCTCCTACAGTCTATCCAGTTGCTGTGAAGCCGGATCCGTCCAGACGCTCTGGCCGTTTCCGTAGTACTCGTTATGCAGCAACAGAAGGGGAACCGATTGCCATGATTGGATTGAGTGGCCGGTATCCCGAAGCGGTGGATATCGACGCTTATTGGCACAATCTACAGGAGGGCAAGGATTGCATCATTGAAGTGCCGAAAGAGCGATGGGACTGGCAGGCCTACTTCACTGAGGACCGCACTCGGGGGGGACACCATTACAGCAAATGGGGCGGCTTCATTGCCGGCGTCGCCGAATTCGATCCGCTGTTCTTCAATATATCGCCTAAGGAGGCGAAGTATATCGATCCGCAAGAGCGCTTGTTCTTGCAGCACGCCTGGATGGCGGTCGAAGACGCGGGATACACGCGCGCGAGCATGCAGGTGCCTCACGCACAGGATCTACCGGGACAGGTCGGCGTGTATGTCGGCGTGATGTATACCGAATACCAGCTTTTTGGCGCCGAGGCGAGCGTGAACGGCAGACGCATGGGTGTGGCCGGCAGCGCGGCCAGCATCGCCAACCGCGTCTCGTATGCCTTCAATCTGCATGGCCCCAGCGTGACGTTGGATACCATGTGTTCTTCTTCGTTGACCGCCATCCATTTCGCCTGCCAGGACCTGAAACATGGGCGAACCAGCCTGGCGATAGCCGGCGGAGTGAATGTCAGCATTCATCCCAATAAATATCTGGTGCTCAGCGCCGGGCAGTTCATCTCCAGTGATGGCCACTGCCAAAGCTTCGGCGAGGGCGGTGACGGCTACATTCCCGGAGAAGGGGTGGGTGTCGTCATCCTGAAACGCCTTTCCGAGGCGAAACGCGACGGCGACCACATTTACGGGATCATTCGAGGGAGCGCGCTCAATCATGGAGGCAAGACGAATGGCTACACGGTCCCCAATCCCCAGGCGCAAACCAGTGCCATCAGTCAGGCACTGGCAGAATCGCATACCGACGCGCGCCATGTCAGCTACATCGAAGCCCACGGCACCGGCACCAAGCTGGGCGACCCGATCGAAATCGCCGCTCTCAGCAAAGCCTTTCACCAATATACACAAGACACCGAATTCTGCCTGATCGGATCGGCCAAATCGAATATCGGCCATTGCGAATCCGCCGCGGGGATTGCGGGACTGACCAAGGTCCTCTTGCAGATGCAGCATCAGCAGATCGTGCCGTCGCTGCATTCGGCGCAGTTGAATCCGCATATTGACTTTCCGAATAGTCCGTTTGTGGTCAATCAATCGTTGCGAGCCTGGGAGCAGCCGGTGATCGATGGCCGCAAGCTGCCCCGGATTGCGGGGATCTCCTCCTTCGGCGCGGGCGGATCGAATGCTCACATGATCGTCGAGGAGTATCAACAGCCGGTGCAACAGCCCACGACCTCCGCGACGGTTGTCATCCTGCTCTCGGCGAGGACGGCCGAGCAACTGCAACAGAAAGCCCGCCAACTCCTGGACTTTGTCCGGACTCGGCTGAACACCCTCGATCTGGCTGCTCTCGCGTATACGCTGCAGACAGGTCGAGAGGCGATGGACGAACGACTGGGCTTCACGGCGATCTCGCTCGGGGAACTGGCTGAAAAGCTTCAGGCGTATGTGGCCGGCGATCAGAGCATCGAAGACGCGTATCAAGGACAGGTGAAGCGCGACAAACAGGCGCTGTCGTTGTTCAGCACCGATGCCGACCTGCAACAAACGATCGACAAATGGATCGCCAACAGGAAGCTTTCCAAGTTGCTGGAGCTGTGGGTCAAGGGTCTGGAGCTGGACTGGAACAAGCTTTACGGGGAAGCCAGGCCCCAGCGCGTGAGCCTGCCAACCTATCCGTTTGCCAAAGAGCGTTATTGGATCGATACGATGGCGGGCCAACCCGCAGCCCCGACGCGGGAGGCAACGGCGGTGCTCCACCCGCTATTACACACCAACACGTCCGACCTGACCGTGCAACGCTACAGCTCCACGTTCAGTGGCGACGAAGTCTTCATCAATGACCATCGATTGGGCGGTTCAAGAATTCTGCCGGCAGCTGTGTATTTCGAAATGGCTCGGGTCGCGGTTGAAAGATCTGCGCGCACTTCTCGCGAAACGCATCTGGAGCTGCGTAACGTCGTATGGGCGCAGCCGGTCGTTGTCACTGATCCGAAGCAAGTCGACATCGTGTTATTGGCGCACGGACCAAATGAGATCGGTTACGAGATCTATAGCGAGGACATGGATGGGGAGATCATCCATTGCCAGGGCCTCGCGGTGTTGAGTGCTGAACCGACGCCGGGCAGACTCGATCTCGAGCAGCTCAAGGGACAGATGGCGCAGGGCCAAGTAGATCCGAGCAGCGTTTACGCGGCCTGTGCCCGCATCGGATTCGTCTGTGGACCAACCCTTCAGGGAATCGTCGCTATTCATCTGGGGAGCAGCCAATTATTGGCGCAGCTGCGAATGCCGAATACACTCGCGGACCTCCCGGGAGATTATGTCCTTCATCCGAGTTTAGTCGACAGCGCCCTGCGAGCGGCTGTGGCTTTGATCGAAGGCGAGCCACGACTGCCCTTTGCGATGGAGTCGTTGCGCATCATATCGCCTTGCACCCCGGAGATGATCGCCTGGGCGCGTTTTGCGCCTGATAGTCGGGCGGAAGACGAAGTCGTCAATCTGGATATCGACCTTTGTGATCAATGGGGCAATATCACCGCGCAGATGCGAGGCGTCAAATCGCGGCCGACATCGCTGAGTATCGCGGATCCGGTCAGTGATCAAGTGGCATCGTCGATTCCCTCCGCAAGCCTCCTGGAAATCACGCCTGCCGCGCCACGCAAGGAAATCGTGTTTGTTTCTGAACGACTGGGCTCCGTACCTGTTGAGCGGCAAAAGCCGACGGCGGTGTCTTTAACTGCGCCACACGCGGTTGTATCGGCAGAGCTCTCCGCGGGACGGGTACCGATTACTCTCTCTAATGCAACACTTGCCGTTCCTGAACAGGGGAGTGTAGCACCCGCAGTTTGTTCGGTCAGGTTGTACGACGATGGCAACGGCATTTTTTCGATCCAAATCGCCGCGCCATTGAACGGCAACCCGCTGGAAAGGGACACGAATTCTCACCTGCTGAGGGCCTTGGCTAGGGTGGAACAGGAGGCGCTCGTCAAGGTCCTGCTGCTAAGCGGCCTGGAGCGCGGATTCCAGCGCGGAGGAAGAGAGGAGTACAACGACGCGGTCGAGCAAAAGGTCTATCAGGCTATCGCGTCGTTTCCATACCCGGTTATCGCCATCCTGCAGGGCGACGTGATCGGGGCCGGTTTCATAGCGGCAGCATTGTGCGACATCATGGTGTGCAATGAAGATGCTCATTATGGGTACACAGATGCAGACCGCCGGTTTTATCCAACGACTCCCGAAGCTGTTCTGTTCAGCGAGCGGTTTGGTGATGCTCGAGCACAGAACCTTTTGTACCAATCGATGGCTTCGACGGGCCAGCAACTGCGAATGAAGGGATGGACGTGTCCCATACTGCCGGCATCGCGAGTCGAGCCCTACGCTCAACAATTGGCGTCAACGCTGGCGACAAAGTCGCAGGATGCGCTTCGCCTGTTGAAACAGCATCTGGCGCGTCGCTTGGCCGGCTTGACCAAAGAACTGATGCGCGTCGAGCTCGAGATACTCCCGACAGAAGAACGGTCGGATCCGGTTGCGACCGCGATTGCATCGCTGGTGTCGCATTTCCATCTGGATACCTCCGTGGAGCACGTGCTGGTCATCACGTTCGGCAAGGCCGCGGCGAAGGATCTGGCCATGGACTTGGGTCATATTTTTGCGGAGATTCATCAGAGCCACGATTACAAAGCTGTCGTCCTCGTCAGCCAGGATCAGGACTTTCTTTCGGGAACGGAGCGACCCATTCCCGAGGATATCGTGCTGGATGTTCAACGCCTGATTGTCGAATCGGAGATACCGGTCGTTGCCGCGTTGGCGGGGGATGCGAAAGGAAATGCCTGGCTCATCGCGTTGTTCTGCGACGCCTGTGTTTACAGCCGGCAAGGCGCTTATTCCTCTGCGAACATCGGGCTGATGGCCGCCGCGGTCTTTGCATATCGATTCGGCGACGAGGCAGGCAAGGAAATCCTACTGACTGGAGCTGATTACTCGGGAGGTGATCTGCAGCGCGTCGGTGCCTTGGTCGCGCCGGAGCGCGATGACCTGCTACCTCTGGCGGTGCAGGTGGCCACGTCATGGGCCAGGCTTCCCCGCACCACACTGGCCGCGTGGAAGAAACACACCGCGACCACTCTCCGGGAGAAGATTCGCAACCTGTCTGACTCCGGGTGGGAGCAGAAAGACGACACGCCTGAGCCGAAGCTCGCCGCGCCGACACCCATTACGCTTCACTCACAGGTGGTCACTGCCACCGCCCATCCAGGCGGAATTGTGGTGGTGAGGATGGAGGACCATAAAGCGAAGAACATGTTTACAGAAGCCCTCAGGCAAGGACTCACCGAAGTCTTCGCCCATATCGAGCAGTCGCCTGAGTATAGAGCCGTAGTCCTCACTGGCTACGATAACTATTTTGCGTCGGGCGGTACCAAAGAAAGTCTATTGGCCATTCAACGAGGCGAGGCGAAATTTACGGATACCAAAGTCTTCCAATTGCCGCTGGACTGCAAGCTGCCAGTGATCGCGGCGATGCAGGGACACGGCGTTGGCGCCGGCTGGTCGCTGGGCATGTTCGCTGACATAGTCCTGCTGAGCGAAGAAAGCCAATACGTCAGTCCGTACATGAATTATGGGTTCACACCGGGAGCCGGCGCAACATACATATTGCCTCGGGTGATCGGTCTCGACCTGGCCCGAGAGAGCCTGCTTACAGCACAGCCGATTACCGGCCGTGAGTTGAAAGCGAGGGGACTGACACTCCACATGTTCCCTCGGGCAGATGTCTATCCGGCGGCGATGACACTGGCCAGGCAAATCGCGCAGGCGCCCCGCCATCAGTTGATCGGCCTCAAACAACGCTTGACTGGGTTTATTCACGAACGGCTGGAAGAAACCTATCGGTGCGAACTGGCCATGCATGAAAAGACATTTGTGGGCCGGTCCGACACTTTGGCGCAAATTCAGAACAATTTCTACCAGGAAGCCGCTGCGCCGCCATACGAACCGCAGCAGGCACCTGTCGGGTCGCCGTCGACCACGTTCGCAGAAAGCGATGCACTGCCTCCCATCACCGCGAGCCTGAAAACGCTCCTGGCGAACGAACTGCAGATGCGAGAGAGCGATATCGATGACGATGCTCAGTTCATCGATATGGGCCTGGATTCGATCGCCGGTGTAACGTGGATCCGCAAGATCAATGAGAAGTATCAGACATCAGTCGAAGCCACGAAGATCTACAGCTACCCGACGCTGACACAGCTCAGTCGCCACGTGAGAGAAGAGGTGGAAAAGCACGGCACGCTGTCGCGGCAAGGCGCGACGCCTGCAGTGTTGTCCCACAATAGCACCATGTTGCAGCACGAGATCGCAACGAAGTCGGCTGTGGAGAAGCTCACATCCTGGCGCGGCGGCACGGCTTCGCGATTCGTCGCCAGCGAGCTCGCCCCCCGTCCGTCACAAGCCATTGCGATAATTGGCATGTCTGGTCAATTCCCGCAGTCCAAAAGCCTGGAGGCGTTCTGGGAGAACATTGCGGAAGGCAGGAACTGCATCATCCAGGTGCCGAGCGACCGCTGGGACCTGAATGCATACTATCGTCCCGGCGACGCCGTGTCAGGCAAAACCAACTGCCAATGGGTCGGAGCGCTGGAAGAGTACGACATGTTCGACCCGTTGTTTTTCAACATCTCGCCTGTGGAAGCGGAGAGTATGGATCCGCAGCAGCGCTTGTTCCTGCAGGCGTGCTGGCACAGTATCGAAAACGCGGGATACGACGCGCGAGCGTTATCAGGGAGCAAGTGCGGCGTCTTTGTTGGTTGTGCTACCAGCGACTATCACCTGTTATCAAGAGACCAGCAATTAAGTGCCCAGAGCTTTACCGGAGAAGCCACATCGATACTGCCGGCGCGCGTGTCCTACTTTTTGAACCTGCATGGCCCTTGCCTCTCCATTGACACCGCCTGCTCGTCATCGCTGGTCGCCATCGCCCAGGCCTGTGACAGTTTGACCTCCGGCAGCAGCGATCTGGCGTTGGCAGGGGGTGTCTATGTGATGGCGGGTCCGGAGATGCATATCAGGACATCGCAGACGGGGATGCTCTCGCCCGAGGGCAAGTGTTTCACCTTTGATCAACGTGCGGACGGCTTCGTTCCAGGAGAGGGCGTGGGTGTCGTTTTGTTGAAACGGTTGGCCGACGCGCAAAAAGACGGGGACATTATTCACGGCGTCATCCAGGGCTGGGGCATCAATCAGGATGGGAAGACCAATGGCATTACTGCACCCAGCCCCGAATCACAAACGTGCCTGGAGCAGGATATTTACGCTAAATATGAAATCGATCCAACGGATATACAACTGCTCGAAGCCCATGGCACAGGAACAAAATTGGGCGACCCGATCGAAGTTGAAGGACTGAAGAAGTCCTTTGAAAAGTATACTAAGAACAAAGAGTACTGTGCCTTAGGCTCGGTGAAGAGCAACATTGGCCATTGTATGACGGCCGCAGGTATTGCCGGTGTGATGAAGGTCCTCCTCGCGCTGAAACACAAACAAGTGCCGCCCACCATCAACTTCGAACGGCTGAACGAACACATCGCTTTGGAAGGTAGTCCGTTCTACGTTAACAACCGGCTGCGAGAGTGGGAACCGGTTGGTGCGCATGGGCGCCTGGCGGCAATCAGCTCCTTCGGTTTCAGCGGTACCAATGCCCATATCGTCATCGGGGAATATGTGCCGCCTGCCGACGCCAAACCGCCGAGCGCCTTGATCTCGCAAACCGCGAACTTCATCATCCCGCTGTCCGCCAGGACCCCGGATCAGCTCAAGCAAAAGGCGATCGATCTACTAAATTTCATTCGAATTGAGACACCGTCCATCGATCTCGTCAACCTAGCCTATACACTGCAGGTGGGTCGAGCGGCGATGACCGAACGTCTGGGCTTTCTGGTGAGCTCGATCGGGCAATTGACTGAAAAACTGGAGGCCTATGTCAATGCCGCCATTGAGACCAAAGATTTCTATCAGGGACAACTCAAGCGCAACGACGAGAGCTTGAGCATCATCAGCCAAAATGACGACGTCAGGAAAACCATCATTCGCGACTGGATCGCCGGCGACAAACTGTCGAAGTTGCTCGAACTGTGGGTCAAAGGCCTTGAGCTGGATTGGAACATGCTTTATGGTGAAGTCAAGCCCGGGCGTATCGGCCTGCCGGTGTATCCCTTTGCCAAAGAGCGCTACTGGATCAATGCGGCGACGAGCGCAGCCGGCGAGAGGGCGCTGTCGAGCACGGTGATTCACCCCTTGCTTCACAACAACACCTCCGATCTGAGCCGACAGAGTTATAGCGCGACTTTCAGCGGCGAAGAGTTCTTCCTGTCGGATCATCAACTTCGGGCGGATGATGGCGCCGTACAGAAGGTCTTGCCAGGGGTCGCCTATCTGGAGATGGCGCGCGCGGCGATCGAGCGCGCATTGCCGGCGCAGCCGGAAACGATGGTCCTGGAACTGCGGGATATCATCTGGGTACAACCGATCGTCATCAGGGGGAACACACAAGTCAGCATCTCGTTAGTGGCGAATGATCACGACGAAGTCGATTACGAAATTTACAGCCAGGACGGGGACGAGGAGATCGTCCATTGTCAGGGGCGAGCGCTGCTGGTTCCTCAACCGGCGCCGGCCAAGATCGATATCGAGCAGCTCCAGGCACAGATGGGGCAGGGCCGCGTCGAGCCGAGCAGCGTCTATCCCACGTTTGCCCGCATGGGGTTGCTTTATGGGCCGGCGTTTCAAGGAATCACCGCCATCGATCGAGGCATCGACCAGGTATTGGCGCAGCTCCGGCTGCCGGAGGGCGTGGAGGAGACGGCTGGTGACTATGTTCTTCACCCGAGTCTGATGGACAGCGCCATGCAGGCTTGTGTAGGATTGCTCGACGGTTCCTCCGATCGTTTTAGCCAGCCACGACTGCCATCCGCGCTGGACTCGTTGCGCATCCTTGCGCCGTGCACTCCGGAGATGGTCGCCTGGGTGCGGTACGCGCCGGGCAGTCAGGCCGCCGATCGCGTCGTCAAACTGGATATCGATCTGTGCGATGAACGCGGGAAAATCGGCGTGCAAATGCGTGGATTTTCCTTGCGTGTGCTAAGCAAAGAGACCGGTACGGTTGCCGCACCGGCTCTAGCGATCGGCAGTCTCCTTGCCGCCGCGGTCTGGCAAACCGGCGATACGGATGCCTCCGGTGAGGCCAGTCACGTCGAATACAGCCAACACCACGTTGTTCTGTGCGAACGATCGAAGGCCAACGCCAAGGAACTGGAGTTGTTGCTTCCGCACGGTCGATGCTTCTCACTGCCTGCCGAACAACAACAGAGTATTGCGCAGCGCTACAGCGACTACGCGCTCGCATGCTTTGAGCACATCAAGACCATTCTCCAAGGCAAGCCCCAGGGCAGGATGCTCGTACAGATTGTCGTCGCCGGCCATCAAGAGCAATGCCTCATTGCTGGTCTCTCGGCATTACTCAAGACGGCGGCGCTGGAAAATCCTCAACTCCTCGGTCAACTCATCATCGCCCCGCTGGAGATGCCGACTGAGGACCTGGCCGGGCATCTGCGGAAAGAGAAGAGTCAGGCGCTGGATGCGCTCATCAGATACGAACACGGCGGCCGGCAGGTCTTGCGTTGGCAAGAAGTACCGGAGAGCCAGGACGAGCCGCCGATCGCGTTCCAGGATCATGGTATCTACCTGATTACGGGTGGGCTCGGCGCGCTGGGCCTTCTCTTTGCCAGTGAGATCCTGGCGCAGACACGCCAGGCAGTGATCATTCTGACAGGCCGTTCGGCATTGAATACGGAAACGCAAGCGCGCCTCGATCAATTGTCCTCGCAAGCCACCCGTGTCAGCTATCGTCAGGTGGATGTCAGTGATCTCGATGAGGTCAAGCAACTCATAGTTACCATCAAGGACGATTATGGACAGCTCAACGGCATCCTTCACTGTGCCGGCACCATTGCGGATAATTTCATTCTGAAAAAGTCCAGCGCCGAATTCAGGCAGGTCCTGGCGCCGAAAGTCACCGGTACCTTCAATCTGGACCAGGCGAGCCAGGACGTGGCGCTCGATTTCTTCGTGCTGTTTTCTTCCATCGCCGGGGCGTTGGGGAATCCGGGTCAAGCCGATTACGCGACCGCAAACGGTTTCATGGACCAGTTTGCGTCGTATCGCAATCAACAGGTGACCGCCGGCCAGCGGCACGGGCGCACGCGTTCGATCAACTGGACGTTGTGGCAAGCCGGGGGAATGAGTATTGATCCGGCACACCAGGAAATGGTTCAACGAACCACGGGCGTGAAGCCGATGCAGACGGCAACCGGCATGAACGCCTTCCGTCGCACCCTGGCATTGCCTTACGATCAGGTTCTGGTCGCGGAGGGTGATCTGACGCAGGTACGCCGCGTCGTGCTTGCCGGACCCGCGGTACCGGTCGAACTACAGGCGGAACAATCGGTGGTCGTTGCCGAGATCGACGCGGAGGGTCTCGCCGAGAAGACGGAAGGCTACCTGCGCAAACAATTGTCGGGCTTGTTAAAGCTGCCCTCCCACACCATCGATCCGCAAGCGGCGTTGGAGACATACGGGATCGACTCGATCCTGGCGATGAAGCTGACGAACCACCTGGAACAGACGTTTGGTGCGCTCTCCAAGACATTGTTCTTCGAATATCAGACCATTCGTGAGCTGACTCAATACTTCATCCAGTCTCATTCCGCGCGGCTAGCGGCTCTGTTTGTGGTGCCTGACAATGGAAATCGCCAGCTCCAACCGGTTGAAACGCGGCCTCAACTGGTACCCGCCACCGAACCCCGGCCGATCCCGAGCCGGCGTACCAAACGTTTCCGGAGTGCTGGTACCAGCCCAGCAACAGAAGCGGAACCGATTGCCATGATTGGATTGAGTGGCCGGTATCCCGAAGCGGTGGATATCGACGCTTATTGGCACAATCTACAGGAGGGCAAGGATTGCATCATTGAAGTGCCGAAAGAGCGATGGGACTGGCAGGCCTACTTCACTGAGGACCGCACTCGGGGGGGACACCATTACAGCAAATGGGGCGGCTTCATTGCCGGCGTCGCCGAATTCGATCCGCTGTTCTTCAATATATCGCCTAAGGAGGCGAAGTATATCGATCCGCAAGAGCGCTTGTTCTTGCAGCACGCCTGGATGGCGGTCGAAGACGCGGGATACACGCGCGCGAGCATGCAGGTGCCTCACGCACAGGATCTACCGGGACAGGTCGGCGTGTATGTCGGCGTGATGTATACCGAATACCAGCTTTTTGGCGCCGAGGCGAGCGTGAACGGCAGACGCATGGGTGTGGCCGGCAGCGCGGCCAGCATCGCCAACCGCGTCTCGTATGCCTTCAATCTGCATGGCCCCAGCGTGACGTTGGATACCATGTGTTCTTCTTCGTTGACCGCCATCCATTTCGCCTGCCAGGACCTGAAACATGGGCGAACCAGCCTGGCGATAGCCGGCGGAGTGAATGTCAGCATTCATCCCAATAAATATCTGGTGCTCAGCGCCGGGCAGTTCATCTCCAGTGATGGCCACTGCCAAAGCTTCGGCGAGGGCGGTGACGGCTACATTCCCGGAGAAGGGGTGGGTGTCGTCATCCTGAAACGCCTTTCCGAGGCGAAACGCGACGGCGACCACATTTACGGGATCATTCGAGGGAGCGCGCTCAATCATGGAGGCAAGACGAATGGCTACACGGTCCCCAATCCCCAGGCGCAAACCAGTGCCATCAGTCAGGCACTGGCAGAATCGCATACCGACGCGCGCCATGTCAGCTACATCGAAGCCCACGGCACCGGCACCAAGCTGGGCGACCCGATCGAAATCGCCGCTCTCAGCAAAGCCTTTCACCAATATACACAAGACACCGAATTCTGCCTGATCGGATCGGCCAAATCGAATATCGGCCATTGCGAATCCGCCGCGGGGATTGCGGGACTGACCAAGGTCCTCTTGCAGATGCAGCATCAGCAGATCGTGCCGTCGCTGCATTCGGCGCAGTTGAATCCGCATATTGACTTTCCGAATAGTCCGTTTGTGGTCAATCAATCGTTGCGAGCCTGGGAGCAGCCGGTGATCGATGGCCGCAAGCTGCCCCGGATTGCGGGGATCTCCTCCTTCGGCGCGGGCGGATCGAATGCTCACATGATCGTCGAGGAGTATCAACAGCCGGTGCAACAGCCCACGACCTCCGCGACGGTTGTCATCCTGCTCTCGGCGAGGACGGCCGAGCAACTGCAACAGAAAGCCCGCCAACTCCTGGACTTTGTCCGGACTCGGCTGAACACCCTCGATCTGGCTGCTCTCGCGTATACGCTGCAGACAGGTCGAGAGGCGATGGACGAACGACTGGGCTTCACGGCGATCTCGCTCGGGGAACTGGCTGAAAAGCTTCAGGCGTATGTGGCCGGCGATCAGAGCATCGAAGACGCGTATCAAGGACAGGTGAAGCGCGACAAACAGGCGCTGTCGTTGTTCAGCACCGATGCCGACCTGCAACAAACGATCGACAAATGGATCGCCAACAGGAAGCTTTCCAAGTTGCTGGAGCTGTGGGTCAAGGGTCTGGAGCTGGACTGGAACAAGCTTTACGGGGAAGCCAGGCCCCAGCGCGTGAGCCTGCCAACCTATCCGTTTGCCAAAGAGCGTTATTGGATCGATACGATGGCGGGCCAACCCGCAGCCCCGACGCGGGAGGCAACGGCGGTGCTCCACCCGCTATTACACACCAACACGTCCGACCTGACCGTGCAACGTTATCGCTCGACATTTACGGGTGACGAGTTCTTCCTCGCCGATCATCAACTCCATGTGGACGGTAGCGTCCTACAAAAAGTCCTGCCAGCGGTGGCCTACCTGGAAATGGCGCGGGCGGCGATCGAGCACGCACTGCCCGCGCGGCCGGAATCGATGGTGCTGGAGTTGCACGACACGGAGTGGGCGCAGCCGGTCGTCGTCTACGGCAGCAAGCAAATCAGTATCGCGTTATTCGCGAATGGCGATGAGATCGATTTCGAGATTTACAGTCAGGATACGGACGGGGAGATCGTCCATTGTCAGGGTCGTGCGCAGTCGAGTTCTCAGCCGCCGCTGGCCAGGCTCGATCTCGAGCAGCTCAATAGAACTATGGGACAGGGCGGCCAAGTCGAGCCGAAAGACGTGTATGAAGCGTGCGTCCGGATGGGTCTTGTCTATGGACCGTCGTTTCAAGGAATCACCGCCATCAATCGCAACCGCGACCAATTACTAGCTCGGCTCCGGCTGCCGAAGACCGTAGAGGGCACTTCCGGAGACTACGTCCTGCATCCCAGCTTGATGGACGGCGCGCTGCAGGCGTGTGTTGGGTTGATCGGCGGATCTTTCGAACACGCCAACCGGCCGCGATTGCCCTTTGCGCTGGAATCGTTGCGCATCGTCTCGGCCTGCAGCAAAGAGATGGATGCCTGGGTGCGGTACTCGGCAGGCAGTCAGACTGCGGACGACGTCGTCAAGCTGGATATCGATCTCTGCGATACGCAGGGGAACATCTGTGCGCAGATGCGGGGCCTTAGCTGGCAGCAGGCGGTACTGGGTGACGTTCGAGCTGCAGCTTCACCGGTTCCTGTGGAAAACGCAGGAATTTCTATCGCGGTCCACGAACCTAAAGAGCTTGCGTTCACTCCTTATGAACAGGCGGCGCCCGCGCCATTGACACAAAGAAAGCCGGCGGGTATTTCATTGGCCGCGCCAGGCATCCTGATTGACCAGGAGCCCTCCGCAGAAAGGTCGGCGATCACGCTCTCAAACACAGTGGCGGCAGTGCATCTCCAGGAGAGCAAAGCACCGGTGACGTCTGCTGTTCGCTTGTCCGACCGTGGTGACGGGGTATTCGCAATCCGGATCGATGCATCCGTCGGTGTCCATCCGGCAGAGGACCTCATTGCCCACCTGTTGCAGGCACTGGCCAGAGTACGGCAGGAGGTGTCGATCAGGGTCCTGATAGTCAGCGGCATCGAGCGCTGTTTCAAGCGAGGCGGCCGGGAAGACTACAACGAAGCCGTCGAGCAACATCTGTATCAGGCCATTGTGTCGTTTCCCTATCCTGTCATCGCCGTCCTGCAGGACGATGCCATTGGCGTTGGCTTCCTGCTCGCCGCGCTGTGTGATTTCATGGTGTGCAGTGAAGATTCGCAGTACGGCTACACAGACCCGCAACGTTATCTGTATCCGACGCCTTCCGAGACGGCCCTCTTCAGTGAACGGTTCGAAGACTTCCGAGCACAGGATTTTTTGTACCTATCGCCCGCTTCGACGGGTAGGCAATTGCGGGCGAAAGGATGGACGTGCCCTATCGTGCCTAGTGCGCAAGTCGAAGCGTACGCAGGAAAACTGGCATCGACGTTGGCGACGAAGTCCCAAGATTCGATACGTTTGTTGAAACAGCATCTGACGCGTCAGTTGGCCGGTTTGGTCAACGGTCTGACCCGCGTCGAGGTGACCGCGGGCGCTATCGACAATTCGCCCGGTCCGGTCGCGAAAACCATCATCTCGCCGGCGCATCTCCGCCTGGATACGCCAGCAGAGGATGTTCTGGTGATCACGTTCTGTGCTGCCGATGAGCAGATGGGGTTAGAAGGTCTCGTGGCAGGTCTCGGCGAGATCTTCGATGAGATTCATCGGAACGGCTCCTGCAAAGCCGTCGTTCTCGCCAGCGAATATGCTGAGTTCCTTCCGGAAGCCGCGCAAGGTATTCCCGAGAATGTCGTCCTGGAGTTTCAACGTATCGTCGGCGAGTCCCGGATTCCCGTCATTGCCGCTCTGGACGGCAACGCGAAAGGCGACGCCTGGCTCATCAGCCAGATGTGCGATACCTCTGTTTACAGCCGCGGAGGCGTTTACTCATCGGCAAACATCGGGCAAAGCCCGATACTCGCGCGAATGGCCGCTGCGATCTTCACGTCTCGATTCGGCCACGACGCAGGCAAGGAAATCCTGCTCACCGGAGCTGACTATTCGGGTGGTGATCTAAACCGCCGGATAGGTGCGGTGCTCGTCGCGGAGCCGGATCATGTTTTGCCCATGGCTTTAAGTGTGGCCGAGTCCTGGGCCAGGTTGTCCCGGGCCGCACTGGCTTCCTGGAAGCATCATAGCGCGACGACCCTCCAGGAAAAGATTCGCAGCTTGCCGGCCGCCCTGGAGCAGAAAGACGAAGCACCTGAGCTGCTGGTTGCAGCACCGACACCCATTGCGCTTCGCTCACAAGTGGTCACCGCCACCGCACATCCAGCCGGCATTGTGGTGGTGAAGATGGTAGATCGTCAGGCGAGAAATATGTTTTCCGACGCCCTCATGGCGAGCGTCGCGGAGGTCTTTACCCACATCGAGCAGACGCAGGCGTACAAGGTCGTGATCCTGACCGGCTACGATCATTATTTCGCTTCGGGCGGCACCAAAGAGAGTCTGCTAGCCATTCAGGCCGGCAAGGCCAAATTCACGGATTCCAAGGTCTTTCAATTGCCACTGGACTGCAAGCTGCCGGTAATCGCGGCGATGCAGGGACATGGCATCGGCGCCGGCTGGTGCCTGGGCATGTTCGCCGACCTGGTGCTGATGAGCGACGAGAGCCGGTATGTGAGTCCGTACATGAATTACGGATTCACGCCAGGCGCTGGCGCCACCTGGGTCTTATCCGACAAGATGGGGCAGGACCTGGCACGAGAAAGCCTGATGACGGCGCAATCATATACCGGTAGCGCGCTCAAAGGCAGGGGGCTGCTGCTGCCCGTGGTGCCACGGTCTGAGGTTTATCGCGCGGCGATGGGGTTAGCGCAGCAAATTGCGAAACTGCCACGCAATCGATCGATTGTCTTCAAACAGCAGTTGACGGCGTATGTTCGCGAGCCGCTGGAGGAGGCGTATCGCCTCGAACTGGCCATGCACGCCAGGACATTCGTGGGCCGGTCCGACACCTTGGCGCAGATTCATGACAATTTTCACCAGGGAATCGAAACAGCCCCGGCAGCCCCTATGAAGCCGGACCTCGAACCGGCGAAACAGTACGGGGACGGCGATTCGCTGCCTGCCGTCACCGCGACACTGAAAACGCTTCTGGCGAACGAGCTGCAGATGCGCGAGAGCGATATCGACGACAATGCGCAGTTCGTCGATGTAGGCCTCGATTCGATCGCCGGCGTGACTTGGATTCGCAAGATCAACGAGACGTATCAGACGTCCATCGAAGCCACGAAGGTCTACAGCTACCCGACGTTGGCACAGCTCAGCCGCCACGTCAAAACGGAAGCGGAAGAGCACGGGACGCTGGCGCGCGCAGTTGCACCGGCGATGGCAGAAGTGGTACCGGAGAGCACTCCTCAGCCGCAGCGTAAGATTTCGACGAACCGTGCCCTCACGTCCCGGCGCAGCCGAACGGCCTCGCGATTCGCCGCCCCCACACCAGTGCCTCAGCAATCCCAGCACATCGCGATCATTGGCATGGCCGGTCAATTCCCCAAAGCGAAAAACGTCGACGAGTTCTGGCAGAACCTCGCGGAAGGCAGGAATTGCATTACCCAGGTCCCACGCCAGCGCTGGGATGTGAATACCTACTATCAGGCAGGCCAGGTCGTGGCAGGCAAGTCTTACTGCCAGTGGGTTGGAGCGCTGGACGAATACGATCTGTTCGATCCACTCTTTTTCAACATCTCGCCGACGGAAGCAGAGAACATGGATCCGCAGCAGCGCTTATTCCTGCAGGCGTGCTGGCACAGTATCGAAAACGCCGGATACGACGCGCGAATGTTGTCCGGGAGTAAGTGCGGCGTCTTCGTTGGTTGTGCCACCGGCGACTATCACCAGGCCTCGCGAATGCATCAATTGAGCGCGCTCGGCTTCACGGGCAGCGCGACGTCCATTCTGGCAGCCCGAATTTCCTATTTCCTGAACCTGCAGGGGCCGTGCGTGTCGATCGATACGGCGTGCTCATCATCGCTGGTTGCCATCGCTCAGGCGTGTGACAGTTTGAGCTCCGGCGGCAGCAATCTCGCCCTGGCCGGCGGAGTCTATGTGATGGGCGGTCCTGAGATGCATATCAGAACCTCTCAGACGGGAATGCTCTCGCCCGAGGGAAAGTGCTACACCTTCGATCAGCGAGCCGATGGGTTCGTTATGGGGGAAGGTGTGGGCGTCGTGATGTTGAAACGGCTGGCAGACGCACAAAGAGATGGAGACATCATTTGCGGTGTCATTCAAGGATGGGGGGTCAATCAGGACGGAAGGACCAATGGGATCACCGCGCCCAACCCGGAATCACAAACGCGGCTGGAGCAGGACGTTTACGACAAATACGAGATCGATCCGGCGAATATCCAACTGATCGAAGCCCATGGCACGGCGACGAAATTGGGCGATCCGATCGAGGTGGAAGCGCTGAAAGCGTCCTTCAAAAAATATACAAAGAAAACAAAGTACTGCGCCCTGGGCTCGGTGAAAAGCAATATCGGCCATTGCCTGACAGCGGCGGGAATGGCCGGAGTCATCAAACTTCTCCTGGCGCTGAAACACAAACAATTGCCACCGACCATCAACTTCGAACGTCTCAACGAGCACATTGATCTGACCGACAGTCCGTTTTACGTGAATACCCGGCTGCGGGAGTGGCCGCTCCACGGCGCGGCGTCGCGCCTGTCGGCGATCAGCTCGTTCGGCTTCAGTGGGACCAATGCGCATATCGTTATCGGTGAATCTCCGACTCCGATCGATGTCGAACCAGCTTTGGTTCTACCTCAAACCACGAAGGCCGTCATCCTTCTGTCGGCTAAAAAGCCGACCCAGCTCAAACAAAAGGCTCGCGATCTCCTGGACTTTATTCGCAAAGAGACTCCGTCTACTGGTCTACTAGAGATCGCCTATACGCTGCAGGTGGGTAGAGAGGCGATGGAAGAACGCGCGGGTTTCGTTGTGAGCTCGGTCGCACAATTGGCCGAAAACCTCGAGGCCTATCTCGAGAACAAGGATGACGTCAAAGACTTCTACCAAGGTCAAGTCAGACGAGGCAAGGAGAGCATAAGCGTCATCAGTCAAGACGACGAGATGAAAGAAACCATCGTGGCCAGATGGATAACGCAAAAGAAGCTCGCCAAGCTGCTGGATCTCTGGACCCGAGGTCTGGAACAGGACTGGAACAAACTTTACGAGGGGGCCAAGCCACGGCGCATCGTACTGCCCGGATATCCCTTCGCCAAAGAGCACTACTTGATCGACGCGACCGCCCAGGATTCGGGGCGCGGATCGCCATCCGGCGTCGCGACGGCTGCTGTCCTGCACCCATTGCTGCACGCGAACACTTCCGATCTGAACGAGCAGCGCTATAGCTCGACGTTCACTGGAGAAGAATTCTTCCTGGCAGATCACCGAATTGGTTTGAACGATCCCACGACACAGAAGGTTCTCCCCGGCGCGGCCTATCTTGAAATGGCGCGGGCTGCAGTAGAACACGCGTTGCCGCTGCATCCGGAATCGGCTGTGCTGGAATTGCACGACACGGTATGGGCGCAGCCGCTTATCGTCACCAAAAGCGAGCAAATCAGCATCACGTTGTCGGCTAACGTCACCGCCGAAGTCGACTATGAAATTTACAGTCAGGAAAACGAGCAGGAGATCTACTGCCGAGGTCGCGCGGTCTGGAGTGCGCGACCGTCGCGGCCTCGATGCGATATCGAACAGCTCAAGGTACAGATGCAGCAGGGCCAGATGGACCCGGGCAGCGTGTACGCGGCATTCACGCAGATGGGGTTGCACTACGGCCCCGCACTACAGAGCATCACGGCTCTATACCTCGGCACGCACGAACTCCTGGCAGCATTGCAGATACCCGCGAGCGTCGAGGCAGGGCACGATGCTTATGTGCTGCACCCGAGCTTGATTGACGGCGCGTTGCAGGCTTCGATACGACTATCCGGTCGTGCGACTCCGTGCGTACCCTCTGCTCTGGGCGTGTTGCGCATCCTATCGGCCTGTACAGGAGAAATGCTGGCATGGGTGCGTTACTCACCGACCGAAGCAGTTGGAGCACTCACCCAGCAACTGGATATCGATTTTCTCGATCTGGATGGAAATGTCTGCGTGGAAATCCAGAGACTGGAATTCTCCGGGCTCGATATTTCCGAGAGGAGCATTAAGGCAAGAGCAGACAGTCCGGAAGCGCCGGATCAGGTTTTGAACAGCAACAGCTACCTGTGCAAATGGGAACAGCAGCCCGATCTGCAGGATCATCAGCCATCCGCTCACGACACTGTCCTGCTCGTATGTTGTGGACCGTTCTTTCAGCTCGATGCCACCATAATCGAATATTACCAGCAACGAAACTGTAAGGCCATATTGATTCGGGTGGCCGATGCCTCGGCGCGAATATCGGATACTGAATGGTTGTGCGGCATTCAGGACACCGATGGTTTTGAAACCTGTCTGCAAACCATCGACGAGATCGATGCTGTCTATTTTCTCGCTACGGGCGGCCAGCAAGGCGATCCGCCTTCACTGAAAGACTTCGCGAATAGCCGCGAGGCGAATGAAATCCAATTTCTGCGTCTGATAAAGTACTTGCAGAAACGCCGAACGACCGATGCAAAAATCGATTTCTACATACTGACGCTGAACAGTGATTCGGCAGCCGGTACCAGCAATGGCTTCCTGGCGGCAGGCGTTACGAGCCTCGGTTATTCGCTGGCGCAGGGGAATTCGAGATACCGCGTAAGGAATCTGGAGCTGTCAATCGAAGATCTGCGAAACCAGCAAGACAGGCAAGAGTCGTTTGCCTCGATCGTCCTCGAGCCGCCATCCCATCGCGGCGAAGCCTACCGAATGCGTGCGGGGCAACGTTATCGCCAGACCTTCTTCAAGTTTACGTGGGACACGCCGAGCCAGCCCGCGATCAGATACGGAGGCGCGTATGTCATCGTCGGTGGAGCCGGCACCGTCGGCCGGATCATTACGCGTAAACTGATCAAAAAATACGACGCCACGGTGGTGTGGATCGGAAGGAGCTCCGAGAGCTCTGACAATGTACAGAGATCGCTGAAGTCGTTTGAAGGATCGGGTTCCGGTCCGCTCTACGTGCAGGCCGACGTAACCGACCTCGATTCGATGCAGAACGCAGTGACGCTGATCAAAACCAAAGGCCTGGAAATCAACGGCGCGATTTGTTCGGCGATGGTATTCGGTCCCGACCATTCCGTGGAAGAAATCGCGGAAGCCGATTTCAGGAAGGTATTCGATATCAAGGCCCAGGGGAGCTGGGTGTTCTATACTGCACTAAAAGACGAGCCGTTGGACTTCATGTGCTACTTCTCGTCGAGGCAGGCCTACGCCTTCCTGGGGGCGTCTCAATACGCGGCCTACGGGAGCGGCGTCACGTCGTCGGACGCTTTTGTGCGGTCCCTCCAAGACAACTCTGCGTTCCCGGTAGGGATCATTAACTGGGGAATCTGGCAGTCCTCGCTCAACGAGGCGCCCGAGGGGGTGACGACAGACAGTTTGGATGCGCTGGGCGATCAGGAGGGATTCGTCTGTTTTGAGTCGTTCATCGCCGAGTTGCTGCGGCGCCGGGTTCAGCAATGTCTCTGCGTCGGGGAGTCGCGGCTACTCGAGTCATTGATGAATTGCAACCGCGAGGAGCTGATTACCCTGACCCGTGGACCGGCTTCCGTTCGGAAATTCCTATCGGAAGGCGAGATTACATTGCCCACGGCCAAAATCGCCACGCTGAGGAATGCGCGAGCGGGAAATCAGTTGGAGGGATGGTTCAGCCAGTTGCTGTTTTGCCAAGTAGATGTTTTGATGAAGTCGATGGGGCAGCAAGCGCCGATCGCTGCGTCGGATCTCACAAAAGGCTGTGGAATCATCGACAAATACGTTCCGTGGTGGAATGAATCGCTGAATCTGCTCTGCGAAAATGGTTACCTCGTCTTACAGGACGGGATCATCAGCAATCGAGGCTCAGCGGACGCGGACCTCATACGTGCCGAGTGGCATTCGCAAAGAGAAAAGTATAATCGCGACCCGGAGTCGCGGGCATTGGCAGTTCTCGTGAGCGATTGCATGGGAAGTCTGCCGGATATCCTGCGCGGCAAGCTACTGGCGACGGACGTCATCTTTCCGAATGCCTCGATGGACAAGGTCGAGGGAGCCTATAAGAACAACGCACTTTCCGATAGTTTCAATGAGATTGTCGCTAACTCCGTGGTGGCCTATCTGGCACAGCGGCTGCAGTCGGATCCGAAGGCGCGGGTGAAAATTCTGGAAATAGGTGCTGGCACAGGAGGCACGTCGGCAATCGTGTTCGCCAAGCTGCGACCATTCCAGGCATCCATCGAACAATATTGTTACACGGACCTCTCGAAAGCATTCTTCTTTCATGTGGAAGAAAATTATGTCTCGGAGTATCCCTACATACAGTGTCGGCGCTTGGACATCGAGCAATCGATCGAGGCGCAGGGATTCGACATCGGCAGCTACGATCTGGTGATCGCGGCAAATGTTCTGCACGCTACGAAAAACATTCGGCAGACGGTCCGGAACGCTAAAGCGATCCTGCGGAGTGGCGGTGTTCTCATACTCAATGAGATCAGCCGCAAGTCGCTCTACGCGCATTTGACGTTCGGCTTGCTGGATGGATGGTGGTTGTTTGAGGATGCCGAACTGCGCATCCCGAATTGCCCCGCGCTCCTGCCGTCGACCTGGCAACAGCTGCTGACGGACGAGGGCTTTGAGTCCGTGGAATTCCCGGCCGTCGAGGCTCACGACCTCGGATACCAGGTCATTCTCGCTCAAAGTGACGGCGTCGTCCGGCAGAGGAATGAAGTCGCGGCGGTACAGACGTTCAACGCTGCTCCCGCGGCGGTGAAGACCGAGAAACAGGTTCTAGAAGCCGCTCCGCCGGTACGTTCGTCACCAAGCGCACAGGAGCACGTCAGCACCAGCATTCTGGCATGCATGTCCTCTGTTTTGAAAATCAGTCCAGCGGATATCGATGCCGATATTGCTTTTTCGGACTACGGCATCGATTCGATACTGGGTGGGAAATTAATTGAGCAGGTGAACAGCGACCTGGGGATCTTACTGAATACTGCGGTCATTTTCGAGTATCCCTGCCTCGCTCGTCTGAGCAAGTACGTGATGGAGACGTATCGAGATCAAGTCGAGAGCCGTATCCACGAACGCAAAACGAGCGGGGTTGCTGCTGACCGAGGGCGTATTTCGTCCCTGCCGAGCGCGGTACAGAAGAAAGCGAACGTTCTTTCCCGGAGACGGTCGACGCCCGCACACGGGATGCGAAACGGACAAGGGCTCGGGAAGTTAACAGATGCGAATGCAGAGATTGCAGTGATCGGAATATCGGGGATGTTTCCGAAAGCCGCCAATGTCGCTGAATTCTGGGGAAATCTGGTGGAGGGCGTCGACGGCGTGGAAGAGCTTCCGGCCCGCTATCTGGACCAGAAGACCGCTTTCAGCACGAAAAAGCAGCCGGGGAAAACGCGCTGCAAGTGGGGAGGGATTCTCAAGGATAGAGATTGCTTTGACCCGCTATTCTTCAATCTCTCTCCGAAGGAAGCGGAGTCGATGAACCCTCATCAGCGACTGATTTTACAGGAAAGCTGGAAGGCCATTGAGGACGCCGGTTATAACCCGCGGCTGCTGTCCGGCTCGCAAACGGGTATTTTCATTGGAGCCGAGCCTACTGGATATGTCGGGGGAAGTTTCACTGGTTATTCTGATGCCATCATTGCATCTCGGTTGTCCTATGTCCTGAATCTCAACGGTCCCGCGTTCGTGGTCAATACCGGCTGTTCTTCATCGGCGGTTGCAGTTCATCTCGCCTGTGAGAGCCTGCGAAATCGGGAAACTGACCTGGTTCTCGCGGGTGGCGTCAATGCCTGCATGAATCAGGGCGTGCAGATCAGCCTGGACGAAATCGAGATGCTCTCGCCGAGCGGCCGCTCTCTCACATTCGACAGCGCGGCAGACGGCACAATCGTATCCGAGGGCGTAGGGGTTGTCGTTCTAAAACGCCTCGAGGATGCGGTTCGCGCGGGCGATTTGATCTACGGAGTGATCAATGCCTCGGGCATCAATCAAGATGGGGCAAGTAATGGAATTACCGCGCCGAGTGGAGCAGCCCAGGAAAAGCTGATCACAAAGGTCTACCAGAAGTTCGGGATCGATCCGGAAAGAATCAGCTATGTAGAGGCCCATGGCACCGGCACAAAATTGGGCGATCCGGTGGAGGGTAACGCTTTAGCAAGGGCTTTCCGGCGGTTCACCGAAAAAACGGAATACTGCGCGGTGGGCAGCGCGAAATCGCACATTGGCCATGCTGCGGCAGCGGCGGGCGTCATCGGCTTGATCAAGGTCCTGTTGTCGATGCAGCATAGCCGGATACCTCGGCTGTTGCATTTCAAAGCGCTCAATCCACTCGTCGAATTCGGCGGATCGCCGTTCTACGTAGCGGCGGAAGAATCGAGATGGATCTCGCGTGAGGGATTGCCCCGAATGGCGGCGCTCAATTCATTCGGCCATAGCGGAACGAACGCGCATCTGGTCATCAGCGAGTATCAGGCGCCGGCTGAGGACAACGCCACGGCGTATCTCCAGCAGTCGAGCGATCCTATCATCGTCCCGCTCTCAGCCAAAACGACGGAGCAATTACGACAAAAGGCCATCGACCTTCTGGATTTCATCCGCGGAAACGAGACGCGTCCGATGCGCCGGCCCGAAGTCGTTGATCTGTCGAGTTTGGCCTACACGCTTCAAAACGGTAGAGAAGCGATGGAAGAACGTCTGGGCTTCATCGTCAGCTCAGTCCATCAGCTCGCCGACAAGCTTCAGTCCTATCTTGATGGGAGGCAGGACGGCGACGACATTCGTCACGGACGTGTGAAACGCCAGAAGAACGCGCTGGCTTCGCTCATCCCCAACGGCGAGTTACAGGAAACCGTCCATCAATGGATGCGCGTAAAAAACCTGTCAAAGCTTTTGGAAGTATGGGTTCAGGGTGTAGAGCTGGAATGGGACGACTTCTACGATGACGTGAAGCCACGGCGCATGAGATTGCCCGTCTACCCGTTTGCGCAAGAACGGTATTGGGCGTACGCCATGGTACCGGCAGATCGCGTCGATGTTCCAGCCGCCTGGTCCGGAAGTTACGAGTCCGTTGAGGACGTCATCGACAAGCTCGAGCAGGGCCTGATAGGTGACACCGAAGGCGTTAATGCATTGAGGCTGTTGGTTTCCTGAGCGGGTGCGCCCACAACCTCACCACATAGAGCCGGTTGCACTCGTTAAGTCCGGCCTATATCTCCAACTCTAACAACGCAGGCGATCAAGTTGCTAAAGATGCTTGCGTAGAGGTTCGAGCGCAACCCACCAGTAGACTCTATCCAGGGCCATCGAAGCTTCAGAGAGAGAGAAGCGTGATGATCGATTCGCCGGATAAGTCGCTATCGAGACTATTTTCACAGCATTGTTGGACGTAGAAGTTGCGAGGGACTCGCCCGAGTCCGTCGAGGGAAGCAACATGATCGATTTCATTGAATACGTGGTTTCGGAGCTGAAGAGCAAGAAGGTGTCAAAAGCGGACGCTCTCGCGCTCATCCAGCAATTTTCGCAGCGCGTCGCCAAGGCAACGGTCATTCACCCTTTGCTACATGCCAACACTTCGGCTTTTGGCCAGCAGAACTATGCCGCGATCTTCACGGGGAGCGAATTTTTCCTGAAGGATCACCGTGTGCAGGGGCGGCCGTTGCTGCCGGGAGTGGCGTACCTGGAAATGACGCGCGTTGCGATTGCACAGGCGTTGCCTCAACAGGTTGAGCCGACGGCCACTCTGGAGTTGCACGACGTCGTCTGGGCGCAGCCGGTCGTGGTTACCAGACCGACAGAGGTCAATGTGGCCTTGTTCACCACGGATGCAGAAGGTCACGCTGTCGAAGGTCTAAATTACGAAATCTTCAGCAAGGATGAGGAACAGGAGATCGTCCATTGCCAGGGGCGGGCGATCTTCACGCGGCAGTCCGCACCGGAGAAGCTGGAAATCGAGCAGCTCAAAATTCAAATGCGGCGGGGCAGGTTAGAAGCAGGTGTCGTTTATGCGGCCTTCAATAGGATGGGCATCGATTTTGGCCCCGCGTTTCAAAGCATCGTCGAAATCGCACAAGGCGATGACCAGGTACTCGCGCAATTGCATTTACCTGCGGTGGTCGAGGCGGTTCACGCGGATTATTGGCTGCACCCCAGTTTGATGGACGGCGCTCTGCAGGCTTCCATCGGCCTGGTGGAAAATGTGACCGACCTTTCCGGCCAGGCGCGATTGCCGTTTGCTCTGGAGCACCTGCGCGTCATGTCGCGCTGCACCCGGGACATGTACTCATGGGTGCGTTACTCGCCGGGAAGTCAGGCCGCGGACAGGGTGGTCAAGCTTGATATCGATCTGTGCGATGAACAGGGAAATGTTTGTGTACAAATGCGAGGATTTTCTTCTCGGTTATTGAACAGCGAGACGAGCTCTGCTCGTTTAGCGGCCAAACCGACCGGCGTTCTGTTAGCCGAGCCGGAGTGGCAGACGAGCGCCATCGAGGCGCCCGCCAGCCCGCGCGGAAACGCATACACAGAACAGCACGTCATCCTGTGCGAGCTACCGACGGTCGACATCGAGAAGCTCGGATCGCTGGCCGCGCCCTGCCATTGCCTGTTGCTTCAAGCGAAGTCGGAGGAAACGATTGCGGCTCGGTACGGCGAGTACGCGCTGGCATGTTTCGAACGGATTCAGACGATCGTGCGGGGCATGCGACATGGCAAGGTGCTGATGCAGATCGTTGTTGCCGACAATCCTGACTCCGCGGTTTTCGCGGGGCTGATCGGACTGCTGAAGACGGCGGAGCTTGAGAATCCCCAGTTCGCCGGTCAACTGATCCTCACCGGGCCACAAACGACGGCGGGGGCGATGGCCGAGCGGCTGCTAGAAGAGAAGGCCGGCGTGCTGGAGTCGCAGGTCAAATATGCCGACGGCGCGCGCCAGGTTTTGCGCTGGCGAGAGGTGGCGGCAGACCAGGGAACGCCGCTGATCGCGTTCAAAGAGGACGGGGTATATCTGATTACGGGCGGCCTGGGCGGCCTGGGCATTCTGTTTGCCGAAGAAATTCTCCAGCAGACAACGAGGGCGACGATCGTCTTGACGGGCCGCTCGACGCTGACGCCCGCAAAGCAAGCCTTATTGGAAGGAATGTCGGCCGATCGCATGATCTATCGGCAAGTCGACATCAGCGATCCGGATCAGGTCACGCACTTGATTGGGACGATCAAAGAAGAATATCGGCATCTCAACGGGATCCTTCACTGTGCCGGCATGGTTGCGGATAACTTTATCCTGAAGAAGGCAAGCGCCGAATTCCGTCAAGTCCTGGAGCCGAAAGTGGTGGGCACGTTCAATCTGGACCAGTTCAGCCGCGACGTGGCCCTGGATTTCTTCGTATTGTTTTCTTCCATATCCGGAGCGATGGGGAATCTGGGTCAATCCGATTACGCGGCGGCGAATGGTTTCATGGATCAGTTTGCCGCGTATCGTAACCGGCAGGTGATGGCAAGCCAGCGGCACGGCCGGACGTTGTCGATCAACTGGCCGTTGTGGCAAAGCGGCGGTATGGGCACCGATCAGGCGAGCCGTGAACGTCTGGAACAAGCCACGGGCGTGCTGCCGATGCAGAGCGCAACAGGGATGCAAACGTTCTATCGCAGCCTGACGCTGCCGTACGACCAGGTGCTGGTGGTGGAAGGCGATCTAGAGGTGATGCGCCGGGCGTTGCTAGCCGGCGCCTCGGTACCGGCCCAACCACAGGCGGAACCACCGCTGGCATTGGCTGCCGAGATGGATGTGGCGAGCCTGACTGAAAAGACGCAAAACTACCTGCGCGGCCAGTTTTCGGGCGTGCTGAAACTCCCATCCCACAAAATTGATTCTCAGGCGCCTCTGGAAAATTACGGTATTGACTCCATCGTTGCGATGAAGCTTACGAGCCAGTTGGAAGATACATTCGGTTCGCTGTCGAAGACCCTGTTCTTCGAATACCAGACGATTGCCGAGTTGGCAGAATATTTCGTCCAAGCCTACCCGGCTCGCTTAGCTGCGTTGTTCACGGCGCTAAACAAGGTCAGTCGTCCGGCAACGGTCATGGCCATGCCGCCACGAACGCTATCTCAGGCGCCGCCCGGGCTCCCCTCACGCCGCCGCCGCTGGCCGCAATTCCATGAAACCGTGTCATCGAATGCGGTCAAGCGAATCGATACAGAGCCAATTGCGATTATCGGATTGAGCGGCCGCTATCCGGAATCGGCAGATATTGAAACCTACTGGCAGAACCTGCGGGAGGGGAAAGACTGCATCATTGAAGTGCCCAAAGAACGCTGGGACTGGCGGGAATACTACAGTGAGGACCGCGGCAGGCGAGGACACCACTACAGCAAATGGGGTGGTTTCATTGCCGGCGTGGATGAATTCGATCCGTTGTTTTTTAACATCTCGCCGGTTGAGGCCGAGCTTCTGGATCCGCAGGAGCGTTTGTTCTTGCAACACGCTTGGATGGCGGTCGAAGATGCGGGTTATACCCGTGCCACCTTGCAAATACCCTGCGAGCAGGATCTGGCGGGTCAAGTCGGTGTGTACGTCGGCGTGATGTACAACGAATACCAATTGTTCGGCGCCGAAGCCAGTATGCTGGGAAAGCGCATGGGCTTTGCGATTAACTCCGCCAGCATCGCCAATCGCGTCTCCTATATCTTAAACCTGCATGGTCCCAGCATGACGCTGGATACCATGTGTTCTTCTTCATTGACCGCCATTCACGTCGCCTGCCAGGACCTGAAACAAGGGCGGACCAGCATGGCGATCGCGGGCGGTGTGAATGTCAGCATTCATCCCAATAAATACCTGATGGTCAGCGCCGGACAGGCCATTTCCAGCGCCGGCCACTGCCAAAGCTTCGGCGAGGGCGGTGACGGGTATATCCCCGCAGAAGGCGTGGGGGCGGTCGTACTGAAAAGACTGTCCGAGGCAAAGAGGGACGGCGACCACATCTATGGCGTCATTCGAGGGAGCGCCCTCAATCATGGCGGCAAGACGAATGGCTACACGGTCCCGAATCCCCAGGCACAAGCCAGTGCAATCCGCCGGGCCTTGTCTGAATCGCATACCGACCCGCATCACATCAGCTATATCGAAGCCCATGGCACGGGCACCAAGCTCGGCGATCCGATCGAGATCGCGGCGCTCAGCAAAGCCTTCGATACCTCGGATACCGGATTCTGTCTGATCGGATCAGCTAAATCGAATATCGGCCATTGCGAATCCGCCGCCGGGATCGCGGGACTGACCAAAGTCCTGTTGCAAATGCGGTATCATCAGATTGCGCCTTCGTTGCATTCGGCGCAGTTGAATCCTCACATTGACTTTTCCAAGACTCCATTTGTCGTCAATCAAGCGTTGAGACCCTGGGAGCAGCCGGTGATCGATGGCCGGACTTTGCCACGGATTGCGGGTATTTCCTCCTTCGGTGCGGGGGGATCCAACGCTCACATGATCGTGGAGGAATACGAGGCTGCCGTTCCACAGCCGATGGCTTGCGGGGAGGTCGTAATCCTGCTCTCCGCGCGGACGGCGGAGCAGTTGCTGCAGAAAGCCGATGATCTCCTGAACTTTGTTCGCCCACGGCAGGACACGATCGATCTTGTTTCCGTTGCCTATACTCTCCAGACAGGTCGGGAGGCGATGGACGAACGGCTCGGCTTCGTGGTGAGTTCGGCCGGACAATTGGTCGAAAAGCTCCAGGCCTTTGTGGCTGGAGCGCAACAGGCCGAAGACGCGTATCTAGGACAGGTAAAGCGCAGTGACGATGCGCTGTCGCTGTTCCGTGCCGATGCCGACCTACAGCAAACGGTCGACAAGTGGATCGTCAATCGGAAGTTCTCGAAGCTTCTCGATTTATGGGTCAAGGGACTGGAGCCGGACTGGAACAAGTTTTACAGCGAGACCAGACCCCAACGCATGAGTCTGCCCACATATCCGTTCGCCAGAGAACGTTACTGGATTGATATCGCGGCGGCCCGGCGCGTGGCCGCCAAGGGTGCTGCAACCACAGTCCTTCATCCCTTACTGCACAGCAATATGTCGAATCTGAACGAGCAACGGTATCGCTCGATCTTTACGGGAGAAGAGTTCTTCCTCGCCGACCACCAGGTGACCGCGGACGGGCGCGCGAGTCAAAAGGTGCTGCCGGGCGTGGCTTATCTGGAGATGGCGCGCGCTGCGATCGAGCAAGCATTGCCGGCGCGGCCTGAATCGGCGCTGGAACTGCGCAATACCGTCTGGGCCCAGCCGATCGTCGTCAATCAAACCACGCAAGTGAACATCTCCTTGCTAGCGAACGACGATGACCAGATCGACTACGAGATTTACAGCGAGAACGCCGGCCAGGAGATCGTCCATTGCCAGGGTCGCGCGGTCTTCAGCCGTCAACCGGAGCCAGCCCGGCTAGACATCGACCGCCTCAGAGAGCGCATGGGCCAAGGCAAGCTGGAGGCGGAGAGCGTTTATGAGACGTGTGCCCGGATTGGACTGGCCTATGGACCCGCTTTTCGAGGAATCACCGCGATCTATCGTGGTGACGGCGAGGTATTGGCGCGGCTACGATTGCCGAGTGCCGTTGCGGATGGCGTGGAAGACTATGTCCTTCATCCGAGCTTGATGGACGGTGCGTTGCAGGCCGCCGTTGGATTGATCGAAGCCGGACCCGAAACGACTCAGCCGCGACTGCCGTTTGCGCTGGAAACGTTACGCATCGTATCGCCTTGTATGCCGGAGATGATCGCCTGGACGCGTTATGCGCAAGGCAGCCAGGCTTCGGACGATGTCGTCAAGCTGGATATCGATCTGTGTGATGAGCGTGGAAACGTTTGTGTGCAAATGCACGGATTTTCGTCGCGCGTGCTGAGTCAGAAGATCATTACTAAGTCTGCCAAGGGCAGCCTCCTTGCGACCCCGGTATGGCAATCAGGCGGTGTGGCGGTATCCGCCGGCGCGAGCAGCATCCAATACGCGGAACACCACATCATTCTATGCGAGCGATCGAACGCCGATTCCGAGACATTGACGGTGTTGTTCCCGCACAGCCATTGCGTGTCACTGCAGGCGGAGGCCCAGAAGAACATCGCGGAGCGCTACGGAGAATACGCCCTCGCGTGCTTTGAACTGGTCAAGGCGATTCTCGAGAGCAAGCCCGAGGGTAAGGTGCTGGTCCAAATCGTCATCGTTGACTATCAGGAACAGGTGCTGCTTTCCGGTCTGTCTGGATTGCTCAAGACGGCGGGCCTGGAAAATCCGCGGCTCATCGGTCAACTCATTCTCGTGCCGCCTGGCATGATGGTCGTGGAACTGGGTAGGCACCTGCAGGACGAGAAGAGCCGCGGAGTGGATACGCTGATCAGATATCAACAAGACGCGCGGCAGGTCTTGCAGTGGGAAGAGATCGCAGCAGACAGGGAAAAGCCACCGAGCGCATTCAAAGATCAAGGTGTGTACCTGATTACCGGTGGATTGGGTGGTCTGGGCCTTCTCTTTGCGAACGAGATCCTCGAGCAAACCCGCGAGGCGCGGGTGGTTTTGACCGGACGCTCGGAATCGAGTGCGGAAAAACAGACCCATATGGATGGATTCTCCGCACACGCCGGCCGGCTGAGCTATCGTCAAATGGATCTCGCCAATCTCGTACAGGTCGAGCAAGTCATCGCCGCCATCAAAGCCGAGTACGGACAGCTCAACGGCATCATTCACTCTGCGGGGATGATCGCGGATCACCTCCTCCTGACGAAGGCCCGCGCCGAATTCGCGCAGGTGCTCGCGCCGAAAGTCAACGGCACGTTCAATCTGGATCAGGCTAGCCAGCACGTGGAGCTCGATTTTTTTGTGCTGTTTTCGTCAATCGTCGGCGTGACAGGGAATCCGGGACAAGCCGATTACGCGACCGCGAATGGCTTCATGGACCAGTTTGCGGCCTATCGCAATCGGCAGGTGGCTGCCGGACAGCGGTACGGACGCACGCGGTCGATCAACTGGCCGTTGTGGCAGGCGGGCGGTATGGGAATCGATCCCGGAGCCCGGGAACTGCTGGAACAGACCACGGGCATCCAGCCGATGCAGACGGAAACCGGCCTCGACGCGTTTCATCGCAGCCTGGCGTTGCCCTGCGACCGGATGCTGGTTGTAGAAGGCGATCTCACACAAATTCGCCGGGCAATGCTCGCCGGTCCCTCGGTGTCATCCGAACCGGAAGCGGAACCGGCCATGGCCGCTCCGGGAATCGATTCGGGCGGCCTTGCCGAGAAGACACAAGACTACCTGCGCAAGGAATTCTCGGAGGTGTTGAAACTGCCTTCGCACAAAATCGACCCCCGCGCGGCACTGGAGAATTACGGGATCGACTCGGTCCTGGCGATGAGGCTGACGAACCAACTGGAAAAAACGTTTGGCTCGCTGTCCAAAACGTTGTTTTTTGAGTACCAGACCATCGCCGCGCTGGCCGGATATTTCGTGAGAGCGCATCCGGGGATCGTGCGTGAAAAATTCGGCCTTCTGCAGGAAACGTCCAACGCGAAAGGCGTTGATCGAACGCCGCTGGAACGGCCACCAGCGCCGGTGATCCGGAGGAAGACTCGTTCCGCAGGTGCCAACCCGAATCATCAAACCGAAATCGCAATCATTGGGCTCGCCGGCAGATATCCGCAGGCCGAAAACCTGCAAGAATTCTGGAGAAACCTCCAAAACGGCCGGGATAGCATCACGGAAATTCCGCTGGAACGATGGGATCACCAGCTGTACTTCGATCTTGACCAGAACAAGCCGGGGAAGACGTACAGCAAATGGGGCGGATTCATCGCCGACATCGATAAATTCGATCCCCTGTTCTTCAACATCTCGCCGAAAGAAGCCGCGGTGATCGATCCCCAGGAGCGCGTGTTTCTCGAAACCGCGTGGGAAACCATCGAGGACGCCGGCTACACTAGGGAAAGCATCTCCCGAAGCCGCGTCGGCGTGTATGTCGGGGTGATGTGGGGACAGTACGAGCTGTTCGGCGCGGAAACGATCTCGCGAGGTGATGCAGCCATCCCCGTTTCGTCACACGCTTCCATCGCGAATCGGGTTTCCTACTTCTTCGACTTTCATGGTCCCAGCATCGCGCTGGATACCATGTGTTCTTCTTCCCTGACCGCAATTCATCTGGCGTGCGAAGAGCTTCGGAAGGGAGAGATCGATGCCGCCATCGCCGGTGGCGTCAACCTAACACTCCATCCCAACAAATATCTGAGTCTGAGCCAGGGGAAGTTCATGGCGAGCGACGGCAAATGCCGAAGCTTCGGCGCCGGAGGGGACGGATACGTACCCGGCGAAGGGGTTGGGGCGGTTCTGCTCAAGCCGTTGGATAAGGCGCTTCGCGATGGAGATCAAATCTACGCGGTAATCAAGGCGAGCACCGTGAATCATGGTGGAAAAACAAACGGTTATACGGTTCCCAATCCGAATGCTCAGGGTGATCTGATTCGCACCGCCCTCGAGAAAGCCAGGATCGATCCGAGGACTCTCGGTTACATCGAGACGCATGGAACGGGCACGACCCTGGGAGATCCCATCGAGATCACGGGGTTGTTGAAGGCGTTCGAAGGTTCGACCGATGAGAAACAATTCTGCCCCATCGGCTCGGTTAAATCGAATATCGGTCATCTCGAGTCGGCAGCCGGAATCGCAGCCGTTACCAAAGCTCTGTTGCAGATCAGGCACAAGCAGTTGGTTCCGTCGTTATATGCCGAGCCTCTGAATCCAAACATCAACTTCGCGGATTCACCGTTCTATGTCCAGACTGAGCTCACGGAATGGAAGAGCAATGACGCGCATCCGCGGCGCGTTGGTGTGAGCTCGTTCGGCGCCGGAGGGTCGAATGCGCATCTGATCCTGGAGGAGTACGCCGAGGTGCGAGAACCGGGGGCCGCGTCCCATGCGATGCCGCCGGAACCCTTCATCCTGTCGGCAAGGAACACGGATGCACTCAGTCGCTATGCGGAAAGAGTCGTCTCATTCCTGGATCACGCCTCCGGCGTGTCGATGGCGGATATTGCGTATACCTCCCAGGTGGGGCGGACGCCTATGGACGCGCGGCTCGCGGTCATAACGTCGAGCGTCGACGACCTCAGAGACAAACTAAATGAATGGATCGCGCTGCGAAAGTCGGGCGATACCATCCCCGAATCCGAGAACGTCTTCTACGGAAACCTGAGGGAGGCTCCATACAGCGCGGCCAGTCTGATCGAAGGCCAGGCCGGAAAAGCGTTTCTCCGCGATCTGTTGACGAACAGAGATCTGGAAAGGATCGCCAGACTCTGGACTTTGGGCGCCGACGTCGATTGGTCTCTCCTGGACCGGCAGGGAAATCCAAAGAAGATTTCCCTCCCGACGTACCCATTCGCCAAAGAACGGTGCTGGATCAATCAGAAAGCGCCGTCTCCACCTTCCGTTCAAAAGAACGCGGTTGTTATCCGGAACGTGGGTGCGATCGAGCGGGCTGAGGAGAAGCGGAGAACTTATTATTACACGAGATGGACATTGAATGCCTTGGCCGCGGAGAATCAAAAAGGAGCGGTGATTGGGCCGATTCTGATCCTGGATGCATCGGAACAGCTCTTTCTCGCGATGAGAGAGCAGCGAAAGGATGGCGCTGTCGTCTGGGTGAAGCCAGGCAAAGCGTTCGAGGAAATCGAGGCGAATATCTACGTCGTCGATCCGGAACGAGAAGAACAGTTCCACGAGCTCGTCGCGAATCTCATGGGGAAAGCGCTGCTTCCCGGCGTGGTTCTGCACCACACGCCGAAGCCGTGCAATTTAGAAGACAGACAAGAGGTCGCGCGGCAGCTCGATCATGGGCTCTACGCGCTCTTCTCTCTGTGCAAGGCACTGGTGCAGGAGAAACAACAGGTGCCGCCCAGAATCATGTCGGTCTTCTCCAGCGACTCGGAGGGAACAGCTCCGCTGGGCGCCGCCATTGGCGGGTTCTTTAGGACCCTCACCCTGGAAGATCCGCGGTATCTGGCAAAGGCCGTCGAAATTCAAGACGCCGGCGAGCGATCGCCCTCGGAGAGAGTCGCTCTCATCTGGGACGAGATTTACGACCGGAACTGGACGACGCAGGAGATCCGTTATTGCGACCGCACGGACGGGGACAAGCAGGGGCTTGCTCGCTTCACCAGCGAGCTGGTGCCGTACACGCCCGCGGTAAAAACACCGGAAACGCCGCCGCTGAAGCAGAACGGCGTCTATCTGATCACGGGTGGATTGGGCGGTCTGGGGATCATCTTCAGCGACTATCTGGCGAAGAGGTTCCAGGCGAAGCTAGTGCTCGTCGGACGCTCCGTACCCAACGCCAGGCAGGAAGAGACGATCAGCCGGCTAAAGGGCTACGGAGCCGAGATCCTCGTACTTCAGGCCGATGTCTCCAAACTCGAAGATATGGAAACAGTCGTGCGGGAGGCAAAGGCACGCTTTTCGGAGATCAACGGAGTGATTCATGCCGCGGGCGTGAATCGCGACGCCTTCATTCTCAAGAAAACCAGGGAGCAGATCGAGTCGGTGCTGGCGCCGAAGGTTTACGGCGCGATCAACGTGGATCTCGCCACTCATGATGAGAATCTGGACTTCTTCGTTCTCTTCTCTTCTGTCGCCGGCGTGCTGGGGAACGTCGGTCAAAGCGATTACGCCTACGCAAACCACTTCCTGGATTCATTTGCGGAACGCCGCGATCATCTGAGAAAAGCGCAGAAGCGATCGGGACGGACATTATCGATCGACTGGCCTCTCTGGGAAGAGGGAGGGATGAGTATTCCGCAGGACGCGATTGCGCTCCTCGAAAAGCGGACGGGAACATCTCCTCTGCCGACGCAAGATGGCATTCAATACTGGGAAGACTTCCTGCGTTCCGAGGGCTCGCAAGGCGTCGCTCTTTACGGAATCCCTTCCAGGATCGCTGCCCACATCGCCCAGCAGCCCGCGAAGGCTCATCGCAACATCTCGCCCTCGGCGGAGGGTATTGATTCCGCGGCGCTCTTTGCCAGGACGGAGTCGTATCTGAAGACGCTGATCGGTGAGGAGATCAAGCTCGACCCGGACAGAATTGATTCGGCAGATCGTTTAGAGTCCTTTGGCATCGATTCGGTGATGATCAATCGGATCAACGCCCAATTGGAACAGGATCTCGGTGCGCTGCCGAAAACTCTTCTGTACGAGCACGAGACGGTCCGGGATCTCGCCAGGTTCCTGGTGAAGGAGGCTCGAGAGGCGTTGATCGGGCTGTTTGATTCTGTTGTTGCTGCCGGTGAGCAGCTCCTCCCACCGACGCAATTCGAGAAAGAGGACATCCAAGACGAGGTATCGACGTCAGAGGAAGCCGGCGGGGTAGAGGAAATCGCGATCGTCGGTATCCATGTGTCTTATCCGCACTCTGCGAATCTGGGTGAATACTGGGACAATCTGAAACACGGAAGAGATTTGATCGATCTCGTTCCGCCCAGCCGATGGGACTACGAGGAGTTCTATTCTCCCGACCCTGCGGCCGCTGCGGACGGAAAGATCTACTGCAAATGGGGCGGTTTCCTGGAGCATTTCGACAAATTCGACCCGCAGTTCTTCAAGATCTCCGCGGCCGAAGCGAAAATCATCGATCCGCAGGAACGCATTTTCCTGGAGTCGGTATGGTCCGCCATCGAGGATGCCGGCTATACCAGAGACACGCTGAAAACGCGATTCCCCAAAGCAGGAAGCGCGGACGTGGGCGTCTTTGTAGGAGTCACGACCAACTCCTATCACTTATTGGCACCTGACGAACGGCGCCGCGGAAATTTTGCGTCGCCCAGCGCGATGCCCTGGTCCATTGCAAACCGCGCTTCGTATTTCTTCGATTTCAACGGGCCCAGCCTGCCGGTCGACACGGCGTGTTCTTCGTCACTGGTTGCGGTTCATCTCGCCTGCGAAAGCCTGAGGAATCGCGAATGCCAGGCCGCGGTCGCGGGCGGCGTCAACCTGTATTTGCATCCGTCGAAATATCAAGGGCTGTGTCAGAGGCGCGCGCTATCGCTCGACGGAAAATGTCGCAGCTATGGCGCCGGTGATGACGGATTCGTTCCCGGAGAGGGCGTGGGCACATTGGTGCTCAAGCCACTCCACAAGGCGGTGGAGGATCAGGATCATATTTACGCGGTCATTCGGGCGAGCGCGTTCGAACATAGCGGACGCTCGAACGGATACTCCGCGCCGAACCCGAATGCTCAGGCGAGCTTGATCAGCCGGATGCTCGAAAAGGCGCATATCGATCCGGAAAGCATCGGCTACGTGGAAGGTCATGGCACGGGTACCGAGTTGGGTGACAGCCTCGAAATTGCCGCGTTGACTCAGGCTTTTGAAAGGCAGACGACGAAGAAACAGTTCTGTGCGATCGGATGTGTCAAAGCAAACGTTGGTCATTCGGAGTCGGCGGCGGGAGTTGCCGGCGTGGCGAAGGTCGTCGTGCAAATGGAGCATCGCCAACTCGCGCCCTCCATCTATTCCGACGAGCAGAATCCGCTGATCGAATTCGAAGATTCGCCGTTTTATCTGCAACACGGGTTATCCGAATGGGAATCGTCTCCCGATCATCCGCGGCGCGCCCTGATCAATTCATTCGGCGCTGGAGGGGTCAACGCGTGTGTGGTTCTGGAGGAGTATGAAACGCCCCACGCCGCGGAGGACTCGCCGGTAGCCGGTCCGTATTTGTTCACGCTGTCCGCCAGGAATGAGGATCAGCTTCGGGAGTACGCCGATCGTCTGCTCATTCCTTTGAGAAGTGAACCGTATATTGATCTGGCGGACTTCTGCTACACCCTTCAGGCCGGCAGAGAAGTGATGGAAGAGAGGCTGGCGGCTGTCGTTTCGGACGTGGGTGATCTCATCGACCGGCTGTCCGACTGGAGGAAACGAGGATCTGCGCCCGGCGTCTATCGAGGCAGTCCCGGACCGCGCCGCGGATCGAGGCGGTCTGCGAAGCTTGTGCGGACAGCCGCGGGAGATCAGGGTCTGACCGAGCTTGCCGCGAGGTGGGTTGCGGGCGAAGACGTGGATTGGGAGACGCTCTATTCTCGGATTCCTCGCCGGATGAGTGTGCCCACGTATCCATTTGCCCGCGAGCGATACTGGGTGTCGGACTCTCTGGTTCCGGAAAAGCCGGCGCTTTCCACCGCTCAACCGCATCCGCTGATTGCCCAGAACTCGTCGACCTTGAGGGAAGTAAGTTTCCGTTCATCGCTGTCGGATACGGCGTTCTATGCGGTCGATCACCAGGTGTACGACGAAAGGATTTTCCCGGGAGCGGGATTTCTGGAGATGGCATGCATCTCGGCAAACATCGCGGGCGAGAAAAAGGTTCGCAAGATCAAAGACGTCGTCTGGATCAGGCCGTTGAGCTTCCGGACAGGCCCGCAAGCGCTGCGAACCGTGTTGAGAAACAGCGGAGATATCGTCGAATATGAGATTTCGTCACTCGACGACGAAAACGAGTCCGTCGTTCATTGCGAAGGAAGAGTGACGTTCGCGAATGGTTCTGAGGATCCAACTGATGCCGAGGAGCGAATCGCGATTCAAGCACTGAAGGCCCAGTGTGTGAGGCCTGAAGATCCCGCCGCTTATTACGAGACGTTCCGAACGTATGGCTTGCAGTACGGACCCTCGTTCCGGACCATCCGCGAGCTTTATGTCAATAGCTCCTTTGCGCTATCCAGGCTGGAGATCGCGGAGCATTTGAAGGGCGAATTCGGTCAGTTCATTCTTCATCCCAGCATCATCGATGGTGCGTTGCAGACCATCGCCGGCCTGTTGGGAGGCGGGGGCGCCGCGACGCCCTACCTGCCATTCGCGCTGGACGAGCTCGATCTCATCGGCCCCGTACCTCAGACGTGCTACGCGTATGCCGAGCGTGCCGGCGTGCACGCGCAGAACCGTGCCGGCGTCACGAAGTTCAATATCCGAATCTTGAATGAAAGTGGAGATGTGTTGATCAAAATCAAGAATCTGTACGTCAGACCGCTCGCCAAGCCGCAGTCGAGGAGTCATGCGTTGGCGGAGACGGACGTTAGGGAACATCTGGCTCTCGTGTCCGGAGACTCCATCGAATGACTCATCAACAGGCAGCCGCAGCGCGCCCCGAGCTCATACCGCAAGTCATTGTGCTGGATGTGCGCCATGGGTCAATGAAGAACTACAGCTACCTGGTGGTCGATCCAGGCAGCCTCCAGGCAGTGATCGTGGATCCAGCGTGGGAAATCGACAAAATCGAACGCGCTCTGGCGAATGCGGAAGCCGCGCTGAGTGGCATCCTGGTGACCCATTCCCATCCCGACCACATCGATCTGGCCAAGCCGCTGGCGGAGAAATACGGCTGCCCGATCTGGATGTCGAATGCGGAAATCGTGTGGTCCGGCTTCAGCGCCCGACAATTGGCCGGCATCGGCACGAGGCCATGGTCGGTGGGACAGATGTTGATCGAACCGATCTTCACACCCGGCCATACACCCGGCGGCACGTGTTTTCTGATCGGGGAAAACCTGTTCACGGGAGACGTTCTGTTTGCCGAGGGGTGTGGGATCTGTCCCGATAAGGAAGCCGCATACGCCATGTTTGCGAGTCTGGAGCATTTGAAAGACCGGCTCGTGCCGCACGCGCGTGTCTTTCCGGGTCATTCGTACGGGCAACCCCCAGGCAGGCCGATGTCCCAGTTGCGGCGGGAGAATATCTATTTGCAGTTTTCGGACAAGGAGTCCTTTGCCGCGTTTCGGTTGAGGAGTGGGCAGGACAGAGCAAGACTGTTCAGGTTCAGTTGAGCATGCTGCGGTCTCGACGGTAGCCGTTTGACGGCAATGGGAATCGAGATTCTCCACGAGGAGTATGTATGATTTATACACCGCTTTTTGTCTTCCATATTGGCTGTGGTAGTGTCGTCCTCCTTTCCGGTGCGGCCGCCCTTGTCGTTCGCAAAGGCTCCCGTCTCCACAGAAGGTTCGGCGACGTATTCACGGTCGCGATGCTGTGCGTGGGCGGGAGCTCCGCATATATCGGCACGACGAGGTTGCAGCCAGTCAACGTCGTCTCCGGCCTTTTGATGTGTTACCTCGTCGCAACCGCCTGGTTGACTGTGTGGCGCGGCGAAGCAAAGACCGGGCTCGTCGAATATGGTCTTCTGCTCGCCGGGTTGGTGACGGGAGTCGGCAGCTTGATGTGGGGTTGGAAGGCAGCGCATCCCGGGTGGGCGAATCCTTACGAGCCCGCCGGGGCCTTCGTGTTTTTTGGATCGGTGGCTTTGCTTTCCGCGGCCGGTGACGTTCGCACACTCATACGGGGCGGTGTTTCCGGCACAGGACGTCTGGTGCGCCATCTGTGGCGGATGTGCTTTGCATTGCTGATCTCCACGGCGGCCTTTTTCATCTCCGCGGCCGAAGATCCCGTGATTCGGCACACCGGTTTGCGCGCCAGGTTGTTCACACCGGCCATTCGAAAGACGCATCTCCTGAATGTGCCCGTAATCATCGTCATCGCGGTAATGCTGTTCTGGCTGTTTCGCGTCGTGTTCACAAGCGCGTACAAGACGCCTGTTCATGAGCGAGGCGGGGGTGGATGAGCGACGCTTCGCAATATCGCCGGCGTGCGCCGTACGCGCATCAGCGTGAACGGCAAAGCGGCAATTCAAAATACGATCTCAAAGGAAATTATATGACCGCAGTGGGAATAGAGGCAATCAATGTTTTCGGTGGCAGCGCCTACCTCGATGTGGAAAAGCTTGCCAGGCACCGCAAGCTGGACATGACGCGGTTCACGAACTTGCTGATGAAGCAAAAGACCGTCGCTCTGCCTTATGAAGATCCGATCACCTTCGGTGTCAATGCAGCCAAGCCGCTCATCGACGCCCTGAGCCCTGAGGAAAAGGACCGGATCGAGCTGGTCATCAGTTGTACGGAATCGTCATTCGACTTCGGCAAGTCGATGAGCACGTATTTTCACAAGCTCCTGGGCTTGAATCGGAATTGCCGCTTATTCGAGCTCAAGAACGCCTGTTATTCCGGCGTGGCCGGGCTGCAGATGGCGATCAATTTCATTCTGTCGGAGACGTCGCCCGGGGCCAAGGCGTTGGTGATCGCAACGGACGTCTCCCGTTTCATGGTGGTGGAGGGGGGAGACGCACTGACGGAAGACTGGTCGTTTGCTGAGCCCAGCGGCGGTGCGGGTGCGGTGGCGATGATCGTCAGCAATGCGCCCTACGTGTTCCAGGTCGATGTCGGTGCCAGCGGGTATTACGGTTACGAGGTGATGGACACCTGCCGGCCCGTTCCCGATAGTGACGCTGGCGATGCCGATCTGTCTCTGCTTTCCTACCTGGATTGCTGCGAGGGATCGTTCCGGGAGTACCAAAAGCGCGTGGACGGCGCGGACTTCGCCAGCAGTTTCGGCTACCTGGCAATGCACACTCCTTTCGGTGGCATGGTCAGGGGCGCACATCGCGACATGATGCGCAAGATGGTCAAGGCGAAGCCGAAAGAGATTGAGGCGGATTTTGAGCTCCGCATGATGCCTGGCCTGACGTTTTGTCAGCGCGTGGGCAACATCATGGGGGCGACCACGACGCTGGCGCTGGTCAGCACGATCGAGCACGGTGATTTCGAGTTGCCGCAGAGAGTCGGTATTTTTTCCTACGGGTCCGGCTGCTGTTCCGAGTTCTTCAGCGGAGTGATCACGAAGGAAGGTCAGGAACGGGTGCGTGCGCTGCGAATCAAAGAGCAACTGGACAAACGATACGAGCTGTCGATGGATGAATATGAGAGGTTGCTTGTCGGCAGCAATGCCGTGAAATTCGGCACGCGCAACGTCATGCTGGACACCAATTTTCTTCCCCGGGCGAGGAGTGCTCAGGGGAATGGGACGCTTTTCCTGACAGAGATCAAGGAATTTCAACGGCGATACGATCAGATCGCCTAGACGGCAGCCCTTTGCCGTCATGACGAAGCCGGTGCCGCAGCTCCCGAGCTGCAGGTGACGGCAGCGAGGCCCACCCGGGCCAGTGCGGCCGTATTAGAGCTCGTGTACGGCATTGTGCGCGTGCGAAGTCTGTTCCGACGTTTGGAAGACTGCGTTTTTTTGAGGAAGGGATCTACCGGCATGAAGGAATTCAAAGACAAAGTCGCCGTGGTCACCGGCGCGGCCAGCGGCATTGGGCGCAGCCTCGCGGAACGTTGCGCTGAGGAGGGGATGAAGGTGGTCATGGCGGATGTGGAAGGACCCGCCCTGGCTCAGGCCGCCAAAGAACTGAGTGCCGCTGGCGTGACCCTTCTGGCCGTCCCGACCGATGTTTCTAAAGCGAGCGAAGTGGAAAACCTTGCCCGGAGGACTCTGGAGGCATTCGGCGCGGTTCATTTGCTTTTCAACAACGCCGGCGTAGGGAAAGCCGGTATCGTTTGGGAGGTGACTCTCGCCGATTGGGAGTGGGTGATGGGGGTAAATCTGTGGGGGGTGATTCACGGCGTTCGGACGTTCGTGCCGCTGATGCTTGCCCAGGATACGGAGGGCCATGTCGTCAATACCGCCTCCATGGCCGGGTTGACTGCCGCCGCCGGTTACGGAATCTACAGTGTGACCAAGCACGGGGTGGTCAACCTCACCGAATCGTTGTACTACGACTTGAAGGATCGGGGCGCCAAGATCAAGACTTCGGTCCTCTGCCCGGGCATCGTCAATACCCGAATTGTGGACGCCGCGCGGAATCGGCCGCCGGGGCTGCTGAATCAGCCTGACGCCCCGCCACAGAGCCGGAGAGACGCCGCGGCCGAGCACTTTGTGCGCCGCGCCGTAGAGGGCGGTCTTTCGCCGCAGCGCGTGGCCGGGCAGGTTTTCGAGGCCATCCGGGAGGAAAAATTCTACATTCTCACGCACCCGGACTGGAAGCCTTTAGTGCAGCAGAGAGTCGATAGCATCCTCCATGACCGCAATCCGGCGTGAGAACCGCATGAAACTAGTTCTGTATTCACAGCGTCACGAGTGCACGGAAAAATCATTCAAGGGAGAATAAAATGCGCATCAACGTCGTAACACACATACGCCTTCCAATCGTCATCGTCGCGGCACTCGCCGCCGTTTTTGTCTCCGCACAAACGCCGCTGATCGACCAGGGGCGGGCCGCGATCAACCGCGGCGATATCGATGCCGCCATCGAGATCCTGGAGAAGGCTGTCGCGCAGTCGCCCAAGAGTCCCGAGGCGCATTTCTATCTGGGAGGCGCGTATAGCCGCAAAGCACAGGGGGGCGGCATGTTCGGCGCCGCCGGATACCTCTCGAAATTGAAAGACGAGTACACGAAAGCGGTCGAGCTCAATCCGAAGTACGCCGACGCGCGCTTCGCCCTTGTCCAGTTCTACGCGGCCGCGCCTGGCATCATGGGCGGCTCGTATGACAAGGCCTTCGAGCAGGCGAAGGAGATCAAGGCAATCGATCCGATCGTCGGTCACCGCGCCTACGCGTTCATCTATACACAGCAGACGAAACCCGAGCTTGCGAAGAAGGAATACGTTGATTCCGTCCGGGAGCAGCCCAACTCACCGAAGGCGCACAGTTACTTCGGGCAGTATCTCGTAGACGTCGAGAAGAACTACACCGCCGCGGCTGCGGAGTTCGAAATGGCGCTGAAGGTCGACCCTACCTACATGGCCGCCGTCTATCACCTCGGCCGTACGGCCTCGCTGGCAAACACGAACCTTGCGCACGGCGAAGAGGCGCTGAAGAAGTATGTCGTCTACACGCCGAAGGAGAACGAGCCGACGCTCGCCAACGCCCACTATTTCCTCGGTACTATTTACGAAAAGGAAGGGAAGAAGACGGAGGCGAAGCAGAACTACCAGGCGGCGCTCAAGCTCAATCCGACCCTGAAGCTGGCCTCGGAAGCGTTGAAACGCGTGTCCTGAGGATCGGGCATGAGTACCGAGAGGGCGCGTTGACGTCTTCCTCGTCGCCTTTCCGTTCGCTCATCGACTCTCCAAACCGAAGCCACTGGAAACAGTGGCTTTTGTACTTTTTGCGGGATCGCGGTACGCCAAACCATCCGATCCAGCCGTCATCGGGTTGAGCGACTCTCGCGAATACATGATGCAGTACCTGCGCACCGAAGCGGAGGCGCAATCTCTAGTTATGGGGTCGTTTTGCCGAATTGCCAGTATTCCGTAAATGCATGAGTCTAAATGGCTCCGGCAGTAGGACTCGAACCTACGACCCACGGATTAACAGTCCGTTGCTCTACCAACTGAGCTATGCCGGAGTACTTGGCGCAGCGGGCGGGGGACGATAGCAAAGGGCGTCCACGCCGTCAACGTGGGGGCAAACCGAGGGGGGCGGCGGTGTATTTCGTCAGCGCGGCGGTCAGGCGCGGGAGCAAATCGGAGAGCTCGGAGTACTCGAGCAACTCGATGCCGCGGTCGCCGGCAACCATCGCCGTGCAGCGGGCGGTGTGGGCGGGGCGGTAGAGGCAGATGACGGGGATTCCGTAGCGGTAGCGGGCCGTGGCGATCTCATACCCCACGCCGGTCGACGGCATGGAGACCTCGGCGACGAGGATGTCGGCCGCGGCGATCCAGCCGAGGTCGCGGTCGAAGATGGCGAATGAGTCGAGGGTCTCGCCGGATGAGGTCACATGCTCGGCCGCGACGGCGCCGGCCAGGACGTGATGTCCCTCTGCCTCGAGCGCGGTGATGATCTCGCGGTAGAGCGCGACGTCGGTGCGGCCGCCGGAGATGGCGCCGGCAAAGTAGATTGTGGTCATGGTTCATCCTGACATGTTCGCTGCGCTTCACGTCAGGATAGAGTACGAAAAAACTATGTCTCGAGAAATCGTCATCAATGCAGCGAAGCATGAGTCGCGGATCGCCGTGCTCGACGAGGGGCAGGTCGTCGAGCTGTGGGTGGAACGGACGCGACACCGGACCATCGTCGGCAACATCTACAAGGGGCGCGTGACGAAGGTGCTGCCCGGGATGCAGTCGGCATTCGTCGACCTGGGGCTGGAGCGCGACGCGTTCCTCTACGTCTCCGACGTCATCGAGGATCTGGAAGAGTTCGACAACGCCGATTCGACAGATGACCTGACGCTCGATGACGTTCCGCAGCAGCGTGCCGAGGCTTCGATCGCGGACCTGTTGCGCGAGGGGCAGGAGATCGTCGTACAGGTATCGAAAGACACGATCGCCGGCAAGGGTGCGCGCATTACCAGCCACATCACGTTGCCGGGACGGTTCCTGGTCTACATGCCGACGGTCAATCACATCGGCGTGTCGCGGCGCATCGAGAACGAAGCGGAGCGCACGCGGCTCAAGGAGATCCTGGAGCGTATCCGTCCGGCCGGATCGGGCGGCTTCATCGTCCGCACCGCCGGGGAGGAGCGCGAGGAAGACGAGTTCCGCGCCGATCTGAAATACCTCACCGACCTATGGGAGCAGATCCGGCGGAAAGCGGAGAAGGCCTCGGCTCCGACGGCGATGCATCACGATCTCGATCTCGTGCTGCGCACGATCCGCGACGTGCTGTCGCCGGAGTTCAAGAGCGTCTGGGTCGACTCGGTCGATCAGTACCAGCGCATCGTCGAGTTCCTCGACCAGATCCAGCCGAACCTCGTTTCACGGGTGCGGCTGTACCGGCGCGAGGAGCCGATTTTCGAGGACTTCAGCATCGAGGGGGAGATCGCCAAGGCGCTGAAGTCGAAGGTATGGCTCAAGTCCGGCGGCTACATCGTCATCAACCAGACCGAGGCCCTCGTGGCCATCGACGTGAACACCGGCAAATATGTCGGTAAGCGCAACCTCGAGGAGACGGTCTTCAAGACGAACCTAGAGGCGGCGAAGGAGATCGTCCGCCAGATCCGCCTGCGCGACCTCGGCGGGATCATCGTTCTCGACTTCATCGACATGGAGGATCCCTCGAACCGGGCCAAGCTTTTCGAAGCGCTGGAGATCGAGATCCGGAAAGACCGGTCGAAGACGAAGATCCTGCAGATTTCGGAGTTCGGCCTGATCGAGATGACGCGCAAGCGCGTGCGCCAGAGCCTGGAGCGCTCGCTGACGCAGGCCTGTCCGTATTGCGGCGGCAGCGGACGGATCAAGTCGAATACGACCATCGCCTTCGAGATCTGGCGCGAGTTGATGAAGCTGCGCGATCTGCACGAAGGGCAGGATGTCATCGTCCGTCTCAACCCCGTCGTCTACAGCTCTCTGCACAACGCCAACGATCCGATCTTCGAGGAGATCGAGCGAAACCTGGGCATCCATCTCGTCTTCAAGCCGGATGACTCGCTGCACCACGAGCAGTTTGATGTGATGCGGATATGAGTGGTGCGGTTGCGCGGTCTCGGGGCTGCTGAGTAGCGGGCTGCTGGGTTCCACTGCTGACTTGACTACCTGCGTTCAACAGGGCAACCCAGCGACCGCGAGACCGCGCAACCTCGAAACCGCGCGACCCCACACACGGCACGCCCCATGCAGTTTGATCGAGCCGGTTAGTCATGTCTCTCGAAGACACCTTCAGCAATCTTGCCTCCTTCCTGAACAGCCTCGATGCCGAGGGTGAGCAGAAGTTCGAGCTGTCGCACTCGCTCGTGATCATCTGTCCTGATTGCGGGAAGAACATCGCCTTCCGGGGACGCTGTCCGAAGTGCGGCGGCAACTCCTGGATTCCGGCCGGCCATACCGGCGGGATCTTCGAGCAGATGAAGGCGCAGCGCTGGCGAACCCAGATGCAGAGCGACGAGGACGACCTGGACGTCGAGGTTCGCGAGGTCGAAGAAGCGCGGCCCGACGCGTAGCGCAGGCGCTTCGCGCGTTGTCGGTTGTTTGGTCCTTCAGCAACTGTCGCTGCCGGGAATAGGGTCTGGGAGTCTGTGCGGCAGAACGAAGGAGCGGAGATAGTGGCCGAGCCTTGGGCAACCGGCGCGCCGGCCATGCGGCCGAGAGTACACTATTTCCATGTCGGGAGAAATCATCGGCGGTGTGCTCGCGCCTCATCCGCCGCACATCGTTTACGGCGACAACCACTGGCGGAACGAGCCGCGGTCGGAGTGTGGCTGGGAGGTGTTGCGCTGGGGATATGAGCGGGCGCGAAAGCACTTTCTGGAGAAGAAGCCGGACGTCTTTCTCGTTCACTCGCCGCACTGGCAGACGGTGATCGGGCATCACTTTCTCGGCATGCCGGAGTTTCACGGGCTGTCGGTCGATCCGATCTTTCCGAATCTTTTCCGTTTCCAGTACGACATCAAAGTCGACGTCGAGCTGGCGGAGCTGATCGCCGAGGAAGGGCGGCGCGATGGGTTGATCACGAAGATGATGCGCAACCCGAACTTCCGCGTCGATTACGGCACCATCGTCTCCTGTCACATGATGAATCCCGAGTGGGACATTCCCATCGTCGGCATCTCATCGAACAACTCGCCGTACTACTTCAGCAACGAAATGGGGCAGCAGCAGATGCTGAAGCTGGGGCAGGCCACGAAGCGCGCCATCGAGAAAAGCGGGCGCCGGGCGGTGCTGCTGGCGTCGAACACGCTCTCCCATCGCCACTTCACCACGGAGCCCGATATCCCCGAGGACATGTCGCGCGAGCATGTGTACGAGCACAGCGGCTATCTGTGGGACATGAAGGTGCTCGATCTGATGCGCAAAGGGAGGACGCGCGAGCTGATCGCGGTGCTTCCCGAGTTCATGGACATGGCCGTCAGCGAAGTGAAGGCCGGCGGGCTGGCGTGGATGCTCTCCGCGCTCGACTTTCCGGCGTATCCGGCCGAGGTCTACGGCTACTGGACCGTCATCGGAACCGGGAACGCCGTCGTCGGCTGGGATCCGCAATTGAAAGCCGAGGCCACGACGCAGGGAGCGGCATGATCGCCATCCTGGCCCTTTTTTTCGCCACGGTCTTTCCATCGAACAGCAAGACGTCGTGGATGCGCCCGGAGTCGTTCCATCTGAAGGTGGGGATGAATCGCGCCGCGGCGGTGAAGGCGCTGGAGTCGAACGGCTGGAAGACGAAGCGCGGCGATAGCGAGGGACAGCTCGTGGTCGACTACGCGGACGACAAATCGATCACGCTTCATTTCCGCCGCGAGCGATTGCAATCGATCCGCTTCGAGCTCTTCACGATCCTGCAGGATGCGCCGGCCGCCTTCGAAGAAGAGCGTGCCTTCCTCCGCGAGTCCCTCGGTAAGCCACGCATGGGGACGAAAAAGATTCTCCTCTACGACCACACCCTGCCGAACGTGATGGCCGTTCTCTCCGCCGACCCGAAATCCGAGCAGGCGCAGAAGGGCGTGGGGATGGTGGTGGTGCGGTACTACGATCCGACGAAGTGAGGGGTCTCGGGGTCTCGCGGTTGCGGGGTCTCGCGGTCTTCGGTCGTCACACGGCCGAGCTTGGGACGAGCTGCGAAACGATTCGGGCGCGACTTGCTGTAGTCGAAGTCGTAGTGCGGTCGCATCGCGTCGGGGGCTGGTTCAGGGGTGTGATTCTTCTTCATGTTGGTGGCGTTCATCGTACTTCTTTCTCCGCGCACTCCGCGCCTCCGCGTGAGTCTTTCCAGAGGCACACATCACTTTAGGTTTCAGCGAACCCCGAGACCGCGCAACCCCGAGACCGCGTAACCGCCTAATTCGTCCCCGCCACAGCCTCCGCGACCTTCTTCTTCGTTTCGTATTTTGCCGACTTTCCCTCGTAGATGAAGATGCCTTCGCCGAGGGTGCCGACGTAGAGGCGGTCGGGGTTGAAGGGGTCGAGGGCTACCGACGTCACCTCAGCAGTGCGTGAGGGCAGCGGGAAGGAACGCCATTCGGAGGCTTTCGGTTCGGCCACGAGCATCTCGTGCTGCTGGCGCGAAGTGATGAAGACAAAGTTGTCGTTGCTGCGCCAGCCGCCGAAGACGGACGCGAACTGAGCGTCGGGCGCTTCGACGTCGCTCCATTTGGCGTCGGCATTGACGCGTCCCGCCTTGACGCCCTGCGCGCCGGCAACGAAGACGAGCTGGCCCTCGCCCGTGCCGCGTACGGCCAGCGTGCGGCCTTTCGCGGGAGCACCATCGATGGCCAGCCACTGGGTGCCGTCGAAGGCGATGACGCCGGCGCTGGTCAGGGCGAAGAGAGCGCGCTTCTCGCCGATGTTGCCGATGGCCATGTCGACGGCGCGATTGTCGGCGCCGGCCAGGCGGTACCAACTCTTCCCGGAGTCACGGCTGGTGAAGACGCCTTCGGAGGTCGCCGCGAAATAACGGACGTTGTTGAAACGGAGCACCTTGTCGACGCGAATGGGGAAGCTGGCCGGTTGCGCCTGCGCCCACTGCACGCCATCGCTGCTCCAGAAGAATCCTTTTTCCGTTCCTGCCAGGAACCTGACCTCGGCATCTTCGGTGACGACGAGCGACAGGACCTGCGGCAGGTCATTGGTGGCCAGTCTCGTCCAGGTCGTTCCGGAGTCGGTGGAGCGATAGATGCCGCTCGATTCGCCTCCGAAGGCCACGGACGCATAGACGTTCTTCGGCTGGGTAGCATCGGCGGCGACGGAGGTGATGGTCAGGTTTCGCAGTCCGTCGCAGGTACGGGTGAAGGTCTTGGCGTCATCGTTGGAGAGATAGACGCCGTCGCCCTCGACGCCGAGGATCACGCGGCCGGGCCTCTGCGGATGAAGGGCGATGGTGTTGACGACGAGCGACTCGTCGCCGATCGAGTACCAGGTCTTGCCGCCATCGTGGCTGTGATACAGCCCGGCCACGCTGCCGGCGTAAATCGAGTCCTGATCGCAGGGATCGAGCTCGATGTCGTGGATGCGGCGGTTGTTGAATCCGTCGCGGTAGCGGGTCCAGTTCTCGCCGCGGTTCGGCGTGTTGTAGACCCAGCCGCACGTCGAGACCCAGACTTTATCGGGGTTATAGCGGTCGATGGTGATCGAGAACATGTCGGTATCGAGCACCATGCCGTTATTGATCAGCTTCCACGTTTTGCCGCCGTCGTCCGAGCGCGTTCCCTGGCGCCAGGTTCCGACGTAGATGCGGTCGTGCGTGCGGGGATCGAGCGCGAGCGATTCGACGTTGATCTGATCGGAGATCTTTGACCACGACTCGCCGCCGTCGGTCGATCGGTAGACTCCTGTGAGGCCGCCGACCAGAATGAAATCGGCATCGTGGGGATCGATGGCGATGGCGCGGACCGAAAAATCTTCGAGGCCGGCGTCGCGTCGCGTCCAGTTGCGGCCGCCATCGTCGGACACCGCGATTACGCCGCCGCCCCACGCGCCCCAGCAAGCGGCCCAGAGCCGGCCCTTGCGGTCGACCACGAGGTTGTCGACGACGTATCCCGGAAACGGGATGCCGCCGCGGGGGTTCTGCCACGACTTGGCACCGTCGGTCGAAACGTAAACCTCGCCGCCGCTCGTGCCGAGGTAGAGCATGTCGGGATTCGAAGGATCGATGATCAGCGCGCGGACGTCGGCGCCATACAGATTGGCTCGCCGCCACTGCGCGCAAAGAGGGAGTGCCGTGAAGAGGATCGTGAGAACGATGAGGAGTTTACGCATGCCCGGTCTGAGTTTTACCACAAAGCAATATCGCTGCCGTGATGCGGTTGCGGGGTCTCGCGGTTACGCGGTCTCGCGGCCGAGGCAACGTTGCGGGACAAACCGCGAGACCCCGCAACCGCGAGACCGCGAAACCCCGACTGACTGCTATCCTTCCCCGCGACATGACCACCCTCCGCACCTGCGTCTTCCCCTGTGCCGGTTTCGGCACGCGGTTCTTTCCGGCGACCAAAGTGATTCCGAAGGAGATGCTGCCTCTGGTCGACAAGCCGATCCTGCAATACGGGATCGAAGAGGCGCTCGGGTCAGGGATGGACAAGCTGATCGTGGTCCTCTCGAAGGGGAAGGACGCCATCCTCGATCACTTCGACCGTACCTCGGAACTGGAGCGCTCGCTTCAGGAGCGGAAGAAGAACGACCTTCTCGATGAAGTCGAGACCGTCAGCAGGATGGCCGACATCATCTCCGTCCGTCAGAAAGAAGCGCTGGGCCTCGGCCACGCCGTTCTTCAGGCGAAGGACGCCGTCGGCCGCGAGCCGTTTGCGGTGGTGCTGCCGGACGACGTGATCCTGGCGGACGAGCCTTGCCTGCTGCAGATGCGCCATGTGTTCGAGGAGACCGGCCGGCCGGTGGTGGCGCTGATGGAAGTGCTGCCGGAGGAGACGTCGCGCTACGGCATCGTCGGCGGCAACATGCTGGGCAACCGCCGTTTCCACATCACCGACATGGTCGAAAAACCGAAGGTGAATCCGCCGTCGCGCTACGCCATCATCGGGCGGTACATTCTCCCGCCCGATATCTTTCCTCTGCTCGAGAAGACGGAGCGCGGCGCGGGCGGCGAGATCCAGCTCACCGACGCCCTGCGCGAGCTGGTTCGTACCGGCGACTTCTACGGCTACGTCTTCGAGGGGAAGCGTTACGACGCGGGCGAAAAACTCGGCTACCTGAAGGCGACGGTCGACTACGCGCTGCGCCACCCCGCGCTCGGCGAGGAGTTCCGCGCGCATCTCGAGGCCCTCATCGGCGGCGAAGAACAACATGGACAAACGCTTCGACATCCTCGACGCGCCTGAAGAGGTGCGTGCCCTGGTCGGCGAATGCGAGCTGACCGGCAACCGCACGACGTTCCTGCGCAATGACCGCCCCATCGCCATCCTCATCTCGCATGACGAATACCTCGCCTTGCGCGAGACGATCGACATCGCAGACGACGCTCCTCTCCGCGCCGCCATCGACGAAGGAGAGGCGGAAGTGGAGCGGGGAGCGATGCTGGCGGTCGAGGATCTGCTGGAAACCTGATCATGTGGAATGACCGTTTGCGCTTTGCGGAGCGCGTGGAAAAAGACTGGCGCGCGCTGACCGACGAACAACGTGCCGTCGCCGCCCGCGCGCTGGAGACGATCGACGAAGACCCGATCATCGGTGCACCGCTGTTCGAGCCGTTGCGCGGGTATTGGAGTTACCGCAGCGAAGGGATTCGTATCGTCTATCGCATCGTCACCGAGGCGCGTTTCATCGTTGTGCTGAACATCGGGCTGGTGATGGCGCGATGAGGTTCATCCTGGCTTCCGGATCGCCGCGCCGGCGCGAGCTGCTCTCTTCGATCGGTCTCACCTTCGACGTGATGCCGAGTGACATTCCTGAAGTTCATCAGCCCGGAGAATCCCCCGAGGAGTATGTGGCGCGCCTCTCGAGAGGCAAAGCAGCGGTCATCGCCGCGACGCATCCGGAGGCGTGGATCATCGCTGCCGACACCACCGTGCTCTTCGGCGACGAACTGCTCGAAAAGCCGGTTGACGCGGACGACGCGAAGCGGATGCTGGCCACGATCTCCGGCAAGACGCACATGGTCTACACGGGCGTCACGGTGCAGAATGCCGCGCGTGGCTGGCATGACACGCGCGTGGCCGAGACGGAAGTGCGCATGCTGCCGTTGGACGCGCGCGACATCGCGTGGTATGTCTCGACCGGCGAGCCGCTCGACAAAGCGGGCGCCTACGCGGCGCAGGGGATCGGAGCGATCTTCATCGACTCCATCCACGGCAGCTATACGAACGTAGTTGGATTACCACTTGCTTTGCTTTTCCAGATGCTGAGACGGGCAGGGGTCGATTTTGTGCGGGAGTCGGGGGTCGGAAGCCGGGCGCCGGAGCTTGCCGACCGCGCCGATATGCTTCCTCCGACTTACGAATAGAGGTTCACATGTCATCCGCGGCCAAAGTAGGCGTCTTCATGTTGATCGTGCTGGCGATCCTCGGGTATTTCATCCTGAAGATCGAGGATGTGCAGCTCGGGCACGGAACCGGAGCGCGAAAAGTGACGGCGATTTTCGACTCCGTCGCCGGTCTCGATAACAAGTCGGCTGTCCGCGTGGCCGGCGTGCGCGTCGGCAAGGTGACCAACATCAAGCTCCGCCCCGATGGCAAGGCCGAGGTGACGCTTGACGTCGACCCCGACGTCGTGTTTCACCCCGGTGCAAGCGCGCATGTCGCCAACCTCGGCCTGCTCGGGGAGAAATACATCGAGCTCGATCCCGGCCCCTCCACTGCTCCCGTGGTTCCACAGGAGCAGAGCGTCATTCTGCGCGGATCGCAGCCGGCCTCGATGGACGACATCACCAATCAGGTGTCGGCCATCGCGAATGACGTGAAAGCGATCACCGCCTCGCTGCGTGGCGTGATGACCGGACCTGCCGGGCAGCAGCGGCTCGAGGACATCGTCGAGAACGTCCACACCATCACCACCCAGGTGCGCGACCTCATCGCCGCGAATCGGACGAATGTCGATGCCACCGTGGCCAACGCACGGGTGATCAGCGACTCGCTGCGCGTCGAGATTCCGCGGCTGGCCGACTCGATCGATCGCATGGCCACGCAGATGAACGGCACCGTCGGCGAGAATCGCCAGGACGTCCGCCAGATCGTCGAGAACCTGCGCACGCTTTCGGCGGATCTGAAGACGACATCCGATAACCTGAACGCCGTCACGGCCCAGATCCGCAGCGGCGAAGGAACGGTCGGCAAGTTGCTGTACAGCAATGAAGCGCACGATCGCCTGACCGCGGCGCTCGGCTCCGTCGAAAGCGGGGTGAACGAGTTGCGTAATACCCTCGGCCGCGTCGGCAAGATGCAACTCGACCTCGGCCTGAATGGCGATTACTACGCCAACCTGCCGGCGCAGAGCGACGGCGGCGACAAGATCGGCAATTCACGGTCGGCGGTCTGGCTGCGCCTCATTCCGAACCCGGAACGCAACCGCTTCTACAATGTCGAGCTGGCCGATACACCCTACGGGAAACGCAACGACAAGACGATTGAGGAAACGGTGACGAATCCTGCCACCGGTCAATCACAGACCACCATCACGCACCAGACGAGGTTCGACCGATCGTTTCTCGTTTCCGCGCAGGCAGGCTGGACTCTGACACCCTTTGCCGTCCGCCTCGGCCTGATCGACTCCACCGGAGGGGCGGGCGTCGACTACTACTTCAACAACCGTATCCGGGTCACCGGAGAGGCCTTCGATTTCGGCCATCGCACCGGAGACAACAACCCGCATCTGCGTCTCTACAGCGAGTACGTCTTCCGTCAGGAGAAGCCGACCACGCCGACGATTTTCCTGCGCGGCGGCGTCGACAACGTCCTGAATCACACCGCATTCACCCTCGGCGGCGGCATCCGCTGGCGCGACGACGATCTGAAGTACCTGCTGGGGAGCATTCCGATCCCCAAATAGAGCTCCGCGCATCGCTCCAATTTGATGCGAAATCGGTCCGATTTGGACCGGCATCGATCCAATTTGGACCGGCATCGATCCAATTTGGACCGGCATCGATCCGATTTGGACCGGCATCGATCCGATTTGATGCGGTATCGATCCAATTTGGATCGGCATCGATCCAATTTGATGCGGCATCGATCCAATTTGGAGCGGTATCGATCCGATTTGATGCGGCATCGATCCAATTTGGATCGATTTCGATCCGTCTGGAGCGGCATCGGTCCAATTTGGAGCGATTTCGATCCGTCTGGATCGATTTCGATCCGTCTGGAGCGGTATCGATCCAATTTGATGCGATTTCGGACCAATCTGGAGCCTTTTGCCGGGCTGATTCGTTTTATCTGAGTCGGATCGGCTCAGATCACACCTTGGCCGCGAGATCGCGCAGCTCCTCCCCCTCGTTCACGAAGCGGTTGACCATCACGCCGTACTGTTTCTCGTACAGCTTGCGATAGCGGCCGCCGAGGAGCATCAGTTCCTGGTGCGTGCCGCGCTCGGTGATCTCGCCGTTCTCGAGGACGAGGATCTGGTCCGCGTTGCGGATCGTGGAGAGGCGGTGAGCGATCACGAAGGTGGTACGGCCTTTCATCAGCGCGTTGAGGCCGTCCTGGATCATCGCCTCGGATTCGCTATCGAGCGATGATGTGGCCTCGTCGAGGATGAGAATCCGCGGATTGGCCACGATGGCTCGGGCGATGGCAACGCGCTGTTTCTGGCCGCCGGAGAGGCGAACGCCGCGCTCGCCGACGATCGTGTCGTACTTGTCGGCAAAGCCTTCCGTGAACTCGTCGACGTGTGCGATGTGTGCGGCTTGGAGTACCTCCTCGCGCGAGGCCTGCGGATTGCCCAGGACAATGTTGTCGTAGATCGACTCAGCGAAGAGGAACGAGTCCTGCGGCACGATGCCGAGGTGTGAGCGATAGTCGGTCAGGCGAAGGTCAAGCATCGGCTTGCCGTCGACAAGGATCTCGCCCTGCGTCGGATGGTGAAACGCCGCGATGAGCGAGATCATCGTGCTCTTGCCTGACCCCGAGGGGCCCACCAGAGCGATCGACCTGCCGGCCGGTGCGACAAGGTTGATGTTCTTCAGCACGGGCACCCCGGGGGTGTACTCGAACCCGACGTCACGAAACTCGATCCCGCCGGCGACGTCGGGTGTCTCGCTCTTCGCGGCATCCGCTTCGTCCTCGCGCGTCTCGCTGAACACCTCGCGCATCCGCTCCAGTCCAGCGAAGGCCTCGGAGAGCTGCGTGCCGATCGAGACGATCTGCACCACCGGGCCGATGACGAGCGCGAGGTAAAGAGTGAAAGCGATCAGGTCGCCTTGCGTCATGCCTACTTGCTGGCTGGCATGCGCGGCGACCGCGGCGTTGTGTGCGACCACCGCGTGGCCGCCGACGTACATCACGACCGCGCTGACGGCGCCGACGAGAAACGTGGTCATGGCGCCGGCCGTGGAGATGGTGCGCATCGTCCCGACGATGAGGTTGAGCAGCTTTCTGGCTCCCTGATCGAAGACCTTCTCCTCATGTTCCTCGGCGGTGTAGGCCTTGACGATGCGAATGCCGGAGAAGCCTTCCGTCAGACGGCCGGTTACATCGGCGTAGACCGCCCCGCGCTGTTTGAACATGGGACGCGCGGTGGAGAAGGCCCAGAACAGAATGCCCGCGAAGGCGAAGAACGCCAGGAAGACCAGCGCCGCCATGCGCGCGTTGAGACGGAAGAGGAAGGCCGTGGCGAAGCCGGCGGTGACGATGCCGCCGAAGATCTGCGCGAGGCCGGTGCCGACCAGGTTGCGGATCCCTTCGGCGTCGTTCATGACGCGCGACACAAGCACCCCGGTCTTGGTCGAGTCGAAGTAGCGGATCGGAAGCCGCTGCACGTGCTGCTGCAGGCGCGTGCGGAGATCCGTAATCGATCGCTGCGCGGCGATGCCGAGGATCTGGGCCAGCGCGTAGTCGGTCGTGCCGCCGAAGATCGCAACGCCGAGACTCACCAATACGAGCTTCGGCAGCAGGTCCACGTGCCCTTTCGTGATCACGTCGTCATAGAGGAGCTTTGACAGGTAGGGGAGGACGATGCTCGAGAGCCGGTTGGCGAGCAGCAGTGGAATGCCGATCGCCAGCCGCGCCCGCGAACGCCAGATGATCTCGCCGGCGTCCTTGAGGATGGCCCGGAAGCGTGCCTTGTCCATCCGTTTCTTCGTCTTTGCGTTGTCGTCCGCGTCTTGATCGGCCATCGGGGGATTGTATGGGAGTCGGGGGGTCGGGAGTCGGGGGTCGGGAGTCGGAACCGTCGCAAACGTCTGTTGATCCGACCCCCGACCCCCGACCCCCGACTCCCCATGGTTCGGGTTTTGCTATTGACCCGCCCGAATGGAGTGGCACCAATGACGTTAGTGAATTCGCTTTGCGCGGAGATCAGCATCTACCAGGGCATCGGCGAACAGACCGGTGTGATGGTGGAACGGAGCGCCATCCGCGGTAAGAAAGGCCTTTGCAAGAGCATGCGTGACCTGGCCATCAAGTCACGCGTTCTCGGTGACGGCTACTACTACATCCCCATTGAGCTCTGGCCGAAGACGGATGAGCCGGTGGTCGTACACAAACACGACTGGACCGTCATCGGTTCAATCCCACGAACCTCGCGCGCCACCAAGCGCCCCAAAGGCGCTCGGGCCGAGCAGGCCTGACCGGAACATTCGGAGCTCTTACGATGAAACGCTGTTTCGTTGTGCTGTTTGTTGTCGCAATCGCCTCCGCCGCATTCGCGCAGGAGGAAGAAGGAGCCGGCGCCGCCAAGGGCGCGCAGGTCAACACGACCGGCAAGGGCTACAGCGCCGCGTACGTGATCGAGCCGGCCAGCAAACGCGTTCTGTTCGAAGAGAACGCGCACGTTCCGCTGCCGACGGCGTCGATGGCCAAGATGATGACCTGTATCGTGGCCATGGAGCAGATTCAATCAGGACAGCTCAAGCTCGATACCCCGGTGACCGTTTCGGCGCGTGCCAGCAAAATCGGCGGCTCGCAGATCTTCGCGCGCGAGGGACAGGTCTTTCCGGTGCAGACGCTGCTCGCGGCGATCATGATCCGTTCGGCAAACGACGCGGCGGAGATGATCGCGGAGAAGATCGGCGGCTCCGCCGAAGCCTTTGCGGACCTGATGAACGACAAGGCCCGCCAGCTCAATCTCAAAGAGACGACCTTCTACGATCCGCATGGACTTCCGAACAGCCAGGACCCGAAGCGCATCGACGTTTCCAGTGCCCACGATCTCGCGGTCATGGGCATGGAGTTGATGAAATACCCGCTCATGCGCGAGTACGCCAAAACGCCGTGGATGGCGTTTACGAACGCGAGCTATACCTCAGGGCTGACCAACCCGAATCACATGATCAACCCGAAGAGCAGGGACTACTACGGTGACGCTACCGGGATCAAGACCGGTTACTCCGCGCCTGCCGGCTACTGCATCACCGCCTCCGCGAAGCGCGGCGATCTGGAGCTCATTGCCGTGGTCATGGGCGCACGGGCAGCGTCGGGCCCCGAAAGCTCATTCGAGATCGCCGCCCGGCTGTTCAACGACTCCTTCAATCACTGGCGCCAGTTGACGCCGCTCAAGAAGGGAACGGTCGTCGGCCAGGTCCCTGTTGCAGACGGACAGGCAAAAATTGTCCCTGCCATCGCTTCCGCGGATGTGAAAACTCTCGTGCAGCGCGGCCAGGAGAGCTCGGTCAACGTCAAGTTCGTGCCGGGAAACGTGGCGGCTCCGGTTCGCGCGGGGCAGCAGGTCGGCTTCATCGTCGTCAATCAGGGCGCGCAGCAGATCGGGAAAGTGCCTGCCGTCGCGCAGACAGCCGTCGAGAAGCAGCCGTGGTGGAAGAAGTTCTGGCCGTTCTGACGCGGTCGCGCGGTTGCGGGGTCTCGCGGTCTCGCAGTGCTACTGATCGAAGACCACTCGCCGGCCATCGATGCGATAGCGGCCGTTGGACAGTTTCTTCAGCGCCTCCACATACGCGATGTGCTCCTCGTTGAGGATGCGGGCGCTGAGTGACGCAGCGTCGTCGTCATCGCGCACGTGGACGGCGCGCTGGACGATGATCGGACCAGCGTCGAGATTCTCGTCGACGAAGTGGACCGTGCATCCGGAGATTTTCACGCCGTAGGCGATGGCCTGGGCTTGGGCATCGACGCCGGGGAACGCCGGAAGCAGCGAGGGGTGGATGTTGACGATGCGCATGGGATACGCGGCGATAAAGGCCGGCGAAAGGAGGCGCATGTAGCCGGCGAGGGCGATGAAGTCGGGCCGTGCCTCTTCGAGGATGCGCAGCACCTCCGCTTCGTGCCCTTCGCGGCTGGCGAAGGCTCGATGATCGATCATATGCGCGGGCAAACCGAGAATGCGGGCTCGCTCGATCCCCGCGGCGTTCGCCCGGTTCGCGATGACACAGACGATCTCCGCATCGAGATCTCCGCGGACGATGGCGTCGTGAATGGCGGCGAAGTTCGAGCCGCGGCCGGAGAGAAGGATTGCTAGTCGCACGTCACTCGATCCACGAGGCGAAACCGGCGGGCGGCGTGTCGTACGCGACTTTCCCGCTCCCCTTCACCACGTTGCCGATGAAATAGAACTTCTGGCCAATCCGGGCAAAGTGGCGTGCGATCGCGTCGACCTGCTCTTTGCCGGCGATGATGACCATCCCTACTCCCATGTTGAAGACGCGCAGCATCTCGTCGCGGGCGACGTTTCCCTGCTGCGCGAGAAATCGGAAGATCGGCAGCACCGGCCATGAGCCAAGCTTGACGTGCGCATCGAGCGAATCGGGGAGCACGCGCGGAACGTTGTCCGTCAGTCCGCCGCCGGTGATGTGGGCAAGAGCATGAACCGCGCGCTGCTCGACAAGCGGCAGGAGCGGCTTCAGATACGAGAGGTGCGGCGCCAGTAAGGCCTCACCGATTTTGCCGATCTCCGGGAGGATGGTCTGGTGATCGTGCCCGAGCTGGTCGAAAAGAATACGCCGCGCCAGCGAGTAGCCATTCGTGTGCAGACCGGCCGACGGCAGCCCGATGAGGACATCGCCCTCGCGGACCTCTTTGCCGGTCAGCACGTTCTGCTCGTCGACGACTCCGACGATGAAGCCGGCGATGTCGTAATCATCGTCGCCGTAAAAACCGGGCATCTCCGCCGTTTCGCCGCCGATCAAGGCACAGCCGTTCTCACTGCAGGCGCGGGCCATGCCGCGAACGACGTCGGTCATCACCGCCGGGCGGAGGCGGCCGGTGGCGTAGTAGTCGAGAAAGAAAAGCGGGCGTGCACCCTGAACGAGGATGTCGTTCACGCAGTGACAAACGAGGTCGTAGCCAACCGTGTCGTGAACCTTCATCGCCTGGGCGACGCGAAGCTTGGTGCCGACGCCGTCGGTCGAAGAGACGAGGATCGGCTTCTCGATCCCTTCGAATGACGCGCGGAACAAGCCGCCAAACGAGCCGATGTCGGAGATCACCGCCGGCGTAAACGTTCCGCGCGCGATGCGCCGCACCTCACGCAACGCCTCATCCTGAGCGTCGATGTTGACGCCTGCGGCGCGGTAGGAGGAGTTGTCGGTCACGGGGCGAGTGTATCAGTGGGTCGCGGGGTTGTCGGTTGACAACGTTGGTTGCTGGGTTGCTGGGTTGCTGAGTTGCTGGGTTGCTGGGTTGCAGAGTTGCTACCAGCGCGCAGCGAGACCGCGAGACCGCGAGACCGCGCAACCCAGCAACCCAGCAACCCACCAACCCAGCAACCTATAATCCCCTCCCTTGGCCCAGTTCCTACTCATCACCACGCTGCTATCCATCGCCGGTCTGATTGCCACGGGTGTCGTCGGGTTCACCGCCTCGCCGGGTCATGTCGCACAACATATTTTCTGCGCGCTCGGCACGGTGATCCTCGGGCTCTTCTCCCAGTCGATGACGATGTTTTTCTTCATCGGCACCGGGAAGGAGATCAAGGACGCCGCGAAGAACGATGAAGCCGTCGTCCAGCGGACGAAGGCGTTCAAGACGAGAGTGTTTCCGACCGCGATGTATGCGATGACCGCGCTGATGGTGACGTTCATCATGGGCGGCGGCGTGGCCTCGGGGAAGACGCCGCACTGGCTTCACCTCGGCCTTTTCATCGCATCGCTGGCGATGTATTGCCGTGCCTACTGGGTGCAGTTGCAGGCGATGGTCGAGAATGCCGCGTTGATGGAGAAGTACTTGCGGGAGTGAGAGTTACGCCACGGCATTGCGCACCCTGGCCAGGGCCGGGAGCGAGACGGTGATGGCCGTGCCGGCGCCTTCGTGCGAGCTCACTTCGATGCGGCCCCCGTGCTCCTGCACGATGCGGAAGGAAATGGCCATGCCCAGCCCCGTGCCGCTGGGGAAGTTCGTTCGAAACGGTTGAAAGAGGCGGCGCTGGTCGGCCTCGGTCATGCCGCGGCCGTTGTCGCTGAAGACGATGTTGTAGCGGTCGGCGATCACCAATGTCGTAACGCGGAGCGTGCCGCCGCCGGGCATGGCCTGCACGGCGTTGCGGGCGATGTTCCAGAAGACCTGGCGGATCTGATCGGCGTCGCCGACGATGGTGTACGTTGGCGGAACGATCTCGTCCTCGACCGTGTGACCCGCCCCCAGCTCGGGCGAATTCCGGAGCAATTCGAGCGTTTCGGCCAGACTGGCGGCGATGTCGAACTCCGCGGGCCGCTTTTCCTGCGGCTTCACGAAGCGGAGAAAGTCGGCAATCGATTTGTTCAGCCGCTCCGACTCCTTGAGGATGATCGACATCAGCCGCTGTTCCTGCGGATTGAGCGCGGTCGATTTTTTCAGCACCTGCACCGAGCCGGCGATGGCCGCGAGCGGGTTGCGAATCTCATGAGCGATTCCGGCCGACAGCTCGCCGACGGCGGCCATGCGGTCTTTCAGCCGCAGCTCTGCCTCGAGCGTCTTCATGTCGGTGAGATCCTGAAAGATGAGCGTGTAGCCCGACGAGGTCCCTTCGATCGAGTTGAGCGGCGTGACCGCAAAGCCGAGCGTGCGCGGCTCATCGCCGATCTGGACGTCCTGTTTCTCATTGCGAACGACCGCGCCGACCGTAAGCGTCTCTCGCGCATGCTCCCATTCGTTCTCGGCATAGAAGCCGAGCTGCGCGACCGTGCTGCCGATCACCGATTGCGGATCGCGGCGGAGGATGAAACATCCCGCGGGGTTGATGAACGTGGCCACCCCTTCCCGGGTGAGAGTGATCAGTCCCGATGGGATCGACTCGACGACGTTCTGATTCAGCGCGCGCAGCTCCGCCAGGTTCTGGCGGTTTGCGTCCAGCTCCTGCGAGGTTTTCTGTAGTTTTTCCGAGAGGTAGGAGGTGAGAAATGCCGCCGCGTAGAAGCCGGCGAAGTTCGTGGCCATATTCAGATAGAGCCGCGACGAGGTCCACGGCGTCGGAACGAACCATGACTGCTCGGGCACTGGAAGAACGCCGTAGTACATCAGATCGCCGAGGGCGCCGTAGAGGATGACCGCTCCACTGGCGCCGAGCAGACCGCCGCGGCGATAGAGCAGCATCGAAGCCGTGATGATCGAAACGAGATAGAGGAACGAGAACGGGGAGTCGAGACCGCCGGTGAAGTAAACGAGAAACGTCTCGACGACGAGATCCCCCGCCACCTGCACGGCCAGATTGATCTTGCGCGAGGTTACGAGCTTGCCAACGCCGATGTACACCAGGGTCAGCCCATAGGTGATCGCTGCCGTCGTGTAGAGGTAATTGATCGGCAACAGCTCTCGGACGGTGTACTGAATGATGAGTGCCGCGAGAAGCAGCGTCGTCACGACGACGACGCGAACGGCCATGAGCATGCGGGCGTCGGTGGGCATTTGTCTCTCGGTGTAACCGTCAGGATAAAGCGAAAGGGCGACGCTTTCGCGCCGCCCCGTCGACCGAATCCGAAAGTCCGGCTTACCCGATCTGTCCGATCAGCGTGAACATCGGCATGTACATGGCGATGACGATGCCGCCGATGGCCACGCCGAGGAATGCGATCAGGACCGGCTCGAGAAGCTTCATCAGGCCGGCTACGGCGGTGTCGACTTCGTCTTCATAGAAATCGGCGATCTTCGACAGCATCGTGTCGAGTGCGCCGGTCTGCTCGCCGACGGCGATCATCTGCACGACCATCGACGGAAAAACGTCAGTATCGGAGAGAGGCTCGCTGATGGTCTTTCCTTCTTCGACCGACTTCCGGGTGGCCATGATGGCGTCTTCGATGATTGCATTGCCCGCCGTGCGTGCCGTGATCTGCAGGCCGTCGAGGATCGGAACGCCGGAGGACGTGAGCGTCGCAAGCGTGCGGCAGAAACGAGCCACGGCGATCTTACGCAACAACAATCCGAGAATCGGCATCTTCAGCATGATGCCGTCCAGGACGCGCCTGCCTTTGTAGGTGCCATGGTAGCGGCGTAGCGAATAGATGGTGCCGAAGATGACCAGGCCGATGAGCCACCAGTAGTCGGCGATGAAGTTCGAGAGCCAGATGACGATCTGCGTCGGCATCGGAAGCTCGGCGCCGAGGCCTTTGAAGAGAGCGGCGAAAACGGGAATGACCTTCCAGAGGATGACCGCCACGACGATGCAGGCGATGGAGATGACGGCGACCGGATAGATCATCGCCGACTTCACCTGGCTGTTCAGTTTGACCGATTTCTCGATGTATTGCGCGAGACGCTGCAGGATCGTGTCGAGGATACCGCCCGCTTCGCCGGCGGCCACCATGTTGGTGAAGAGGTCGTTGAAGATCTTGGGATGCTTGCGCATCGAGTCGGCGAGATTCGAGCCGGATTCAACGTCCTGCCGGATCTGGATCAGGGCGCGCTTGAAGGTCTTGTTCTCCTGTTGCCCGGCCAGGATCTCCAGGCACTGCACCAGTGGCAGGCCGGCATCGATCATGACCGAGAACTGCCGCGTGAAGATGGCGACGAGCTGAGGCGGAACGCCCCCGCCGAACTTTGGAAACGCGATTTCTTTCCCCTTCTCCTTGATGGAGGGGGCTTCGATGCGCTGCCGGCGAAGGATCTCGGTGGCCGCTTCTTTCGAATCGGCGTTGAGAACGCCGCTCTGCATCTGTCCGGCGCGCGACCCTTTCCATTCGAATGTAGGCATCATCTCCTCCCGTTAACGTCCCACCATCACACCGTGCGGGGCCGGGCGCCGGTCGGAGCCGCGGTTCCCTGCGGCGCGAGGGCTCCAGCGCCGCGCGAAATCATTTCCTGAAGCTCGTCGGGGTTCGAAGAACGGGCGAGCGCGGTCTGCAGAGTGATGTGCTTCTTGAAGTACAAAGTCGCCAACGACTGGTTGAAAGTCTGCATTCCGTACTTGGTCTGGCCGGTCTGCATCATCGAGTAGATCTGATGGACCTTGTCCTCGCGGATGAGATTGCGGATGGCGGCGTTGGGCACGAGGATCTCCATGGCCATGGCCCGCCCTTTCCCATTTGCACGCGGCAGGAGTGACTGGCAGAGGATTCCTTCGAGCACGAACGACAGTTGGGCGCGGATCTGCGGCTGCTGATGCGATGGGAACACATCGACGATACGGTTGATCGTCTGTGCCGCCGAGTTCGTATGCAGCGTGCCGAAGGTCAAGTGGCCGGTCTCGGCGATGCGCAACGCGGACTCGATGGTCTCGAGATCGCGCATCTCGCCGATGAGTACGACGTCCGGATCCTGGCGCAGAGCGGACTTGAGCGAGTTGGCGAACGAATGTGTGTCCGCGTGAAGCTCGCGCTGGTTGACGATACAGCTCTTGTGCGCGTGCAGAAACTCGACCGGATCTTCGATGGTGATGATGTGCTCGTGACGTTCACGGTTGATCTTGTCAATCATCGCGGCCAGCGTCGTCGACTTGCCCGAGCCGGTAGGACCGGTGACGAGCACGAGACCTCGGGGCTTGTTGCAGATTTCCTCGACGACGGTCGGGAGACCGAGCTCCCGAAATCCGAGGATCTCGTAGGGTATCTGGCGATAGACGGCAGCCGTGGCGCCGCGTTGGTTGAAGATGTTGGCCCGGAAACGGGCCAGGCCCTTGATGCCGAACGAGAGATCGAGCTCGAGGTTCTCCTCAAAGCGGTGCTTCTGCGCGTCGGTCAGCACCGAGTAGGCAAGCTGTTTCGTCTCCGGAGCCATCAGCGGCGGCATATCCAGCGGCGTTAACTTGCCGTCGATCCGAATCTGCGGGGCCGAATTGGTGGTGATGTGCAGATCCGAGCCACCGCGCTCGACCATCGTTTTGAGAAGTTGATGAAGGGTGACGGGCATTGGTTTCCTTCCGGGTTTCGGGTCTCGGGTGTCGGGTGTCGGAGCTCGCTATCTCTCCGACGCCCGACGCCCGGTTCCCGACACCCTAACACTCACAGTATCGTCTCCCGAACGACCTCCTCGATCGTCGTGGTGCCGTCTTTGATCTTGATCAGTCCCGAACGGCGGAGGCTGATCATGCCGGTTTCCGCGGCCCGCTTCTTGATGTCGATGGCGGTGCCGCCGGAGAGGATGAGATCGCGGATCGTGTCGTCGATGGCCATGACTTCGATTAATGCGACGCGGCCTTTATAGCCGGTGTTGTTGCACTTGTCGCATCCCCGGCCTTTGTAGACGGTGAACGTGCCGATCTCCTCCTTCTTGTAGCCGATGTTGAGAAGTGCCGGCGTCGTCATCTCCACCGGCTCTTTGCAGCTCGAGCAGACGCGGCGTGCAAGCCGCTGCGCCGCGATGAGCTGCACCGACGTGGCCACGAGGAACGGTTCGATGCCCATGTTCATGAGCCGGTTGATTGTCGAAGGGGCGTCGTTGGTGTGCAGCGTCGAGAGCACGAGGTGTCCGGTGAGGGCGGCTTTGATGGCGATCTCCGCGGTTTCAAAGTCGCGGATCTCGCCGACGAGGATGATGTTCGGGTCCTGCCGCAGGAACGATCGAAGAGTGGCGGCGAAGTTGAGGCCGATCGACTCCTTCATCTGCACCTGATTGATGCCCGGCAGGTTGAACTCGACAGGATCCTCGGCGGTCATGATGTTCACTTCCGGCGAATTGACCTTCGAAAGCGCCGAATAGAGCGTGTTCGTTTTCCCGGAACCGGTCGGGCCGGTGACGAGCACCATTCCCCATGGCTTGAAAATAGCCTCTTCGAAGCGAACCAGCGATTCGGGCTCGAAGCCGAGCTTGGTCATGTCCAGCTTCAGGTTGTCCTTGTCGAGAAGGCGCATGACGATCTTCTCGCCGAAGAGGGTCGGTAACACCGAGACGCGGAAGTCGAGCTCTTTGTTCTTGTCGTTGAGCTTCATCTTCAGCTTGATGCGGCCGTCCTGCGGCAGGCGCTTTTCGGAGATGTCGAGCTTCGCCAGGATCTTCATGCGCGAGGTGATGGCGTCCTTCAGCTTCAGCGGCGGGTTCATGATCTCGTACAGCGTCCCGTCGATCCGGAAGCGGACCCGAAACTCTTTCTCGTACGGCTCGATGTGAATGTCGGATGCCCCGCGCTTGATGGCGTCGCTGAGGATCAGGTTCACGAGTTTGACGACCGGCGCTTCTTCCGCCGAATCGGCCAGGGCGGCGAGGTCAAACTCTTCTTCCTCTTCCAGCACCTCCAGATCGGCGTTTTCCGACTGCTGGAGGTCTTCCATGACCTTCTTGAGCTCGAGCGACGAGGTCGTGCCGTAATAGTTGTCGATGGCCGACTTGATCCCGAGCTCCGAGGCGACCACCGGCTCGACGTTGTAGCCGGTCATGAACTTGATGTCGTCCATGGCGAAGACATTCGTCGGATCGGCCATGGCGATCGTGATCGTTGCGCCGGTCTTGTTGACCGGGAGGATGTTGTATTTGCGGGCCACGTCCGCCGGAATCAGTTTGATCACCGACGAGTCGATCTCGAAGTGGGCCAGATTGATCGACGGGACGCCGAACTGCTGCGAGAGACACTCGGTGATGTCTTCCTCGGCGACAAAGCCGAGCTTGATCAGCGTCTCCCCGAGCTTCCCCCCGGTCTCCTTCTGGAGCTTGAGCGCTTCCTTGAGCTGATCAGGGCTGATCAGGCTCGCTTTCGTCAGGAGTTCGCCGAGGCGTACGCTCATAAGGTCGTGTGAGGGTTCGAGTCAGTTGATGCGGGCGCGTGAGAGGCCGCGCGCCGCGTTCGTCGTAAATCGTGGGACATGAGGGATTTTGGCGTCGACCGGCGAGTGTACAGCCCGCGTTCCTCAGCGTCAACGCGGGTTTATTTTGAGTACCATGCGCAGGACGTCGTCGACCGTGATCTCCAGCATCGACTTTGCCGTCGAGAACGATTCGACGACATGATCGAGCTGACCGTATGGCCCGTTCCGGGCCGGATTCGTCGGTCCGTAGATGCCGATGACTGGTGTGCCGAGCGCTGCCGCCAGGTGCAGAGGTCCTGTGTCGGCGCCCACGACGAGCCGTGCCCGCCTGAGGAGGGAGGCCAGCTCGCGTAAGGTTGTTGCCGGCGCAATCGGGGCGCCGATCGCTCGCGCAAGCGATTCTTCACCCGGCCCCCAGGCGACGAGTGCGTCGCTCCCGATGCGGCGAGCCAGGTCGGCAAAGCGCTCGACCGGCCAGTGCTTTTCCCGTTTCCCGGCTCCCGGCAGAAGAACGACGCGGTTGTCAAATCGATCAAGTTTGCCTGAGGGATCGGCGGCGAACGGAGCGAAGTCAACCTTTGGGACATTTGTGATCGACGGCGCAAAGGCGCGTGCGAGGTCGACGTTCCACTCGACGACGTGACTGGATCGATCGATCGCTACCGGCCGGTTGACGAACCATGCAGCGGGCTTCTCGCGGATCACATCCCGCGCGAAACCAAAGCGTTCGGAGGCCCCGCTGGCGCGCGCGATCAACGACGATTTGATGAGACCCTGAAAGTCGATCGCAGTCCCGAAGCCGCGCACGTCTTTCCGCGCCGCCGCGATCCGTGAAAATGACCAATGTTTGAGCGCCACGCGGATCGTTCTGATCTTCGCGACCGTCTCGACCAGCTCGGCATACGCCGGTTCGACCGCCCAGGCGATCTCGGTTTCCGGGAGCGCATCGCGCAATGCCACCACGGCGGGGATCGTGTGGATCACGTCGCCGAAGGCGGAAAGACGGATGACGAGAAGGCGTTGCTGGCCGGCGTCCGTCATTGCTGCCGCAGTTTCTCCAGCAATTCTGTCGTCGAGTGGTCTTTTGGATCGCCAACGATTGCGATCCGTCCGCCATAGGACCGCACGACATCCGCTTCGGGGACGCTGTCCGGCGTGTAGTCCGTTCCTTTGCAGTGGACGTCCGGCTTCAGATCGCCGATGAGACGTCCCGGGCTCCGATCGCTGAAGATCGTCACGTATGAGACGCCGCGGATGGCGGCGATGATCTCTGCCCGCTCGGCCTCATTCATGAGCGGCCGCCCCGCTCCTTTCAGCTCGCATACCGATTCGTCGCCGTTGATGCCAACGACGAGAACGTCCGCCTCGTTCGCCGCCGCCTGCAGGTAACGGATGTGACCCACGTGCAGCATATCGAAGCAGCCGTTGGCGAAGGCGATCGTTCGTCCCGCGGCGCGCTCGCGAGCGATCGCGTCCGCCAGATCGCGCTCGTTCAGGACCGGTGCGTTCACTCGCTCAGCGCCTCGTCACGCTCGATCGCCCTGCGCAGCTCGTCGTTTGACACGGTAGCTGTCCCCATTTTCATGACGACGATACCGCCCGCATAGTTCGCAATCGTCGCTGCCTCGGCGAACGATGCGCCGGCCGCGAGCGATAGTGTGAAGGTGGCGATCACGGTGTCGCCCGCGCCGGTGACGTCGGCGACCTGGTCGGTGCCGTAAACCGGGATCAGGAGCGCACCGCGCCCAGCCCCTTCGAAAAGGGCCATGCCGCGGCTTCCGCGCGTGATCAGGAGCGCCTCACTGCCGAGCTTCTTCCGCAACGTCTCGCCGGCCTGTTGCAGTTGCAGATCATCGTCGCCGTCAAAGAGCGACGTTCCGGCTGCATCCGCCGCCTCTTCCTCGTTTGGTGTCGCCGCTGTGACGCCGGAAAAGCGAAGAAGGTCATACCGCGAGTCGAGCGTAACCGGCTTGCCTGCCGCCGTTCCGGTCAGCGTCTCCGCAAGCGGCTGCGTCACGGCGCCATATCCATAGTCGCTGATCAGTCCCGCATGGGCGGTCGCCATCTGCTCGCGCAGCACGCCGGCCATGCGGGCGGCCTCGCTTTCGGTGAGATCGCAGTGATCCTCGATGTCGTAGCGGACGATCTGCTGGCGGCTGGCGTGCGGCATTCCGCCAAGGATGCGAACCTTCGTTGGCGTGTTGTAGCGGCTCGCGCGCAGAACGCCGCTGCAGTCGATGCCCTGGCCGGCCATTGCATCAAGGAGTTGCATTCCCTGGGCATCGTCACCCAGAACGGAGACGGGAATCGGGATGCCTCCGAGCGAAAAAATATTGTTGATGGCGTTGCCGGCCGCGCCGAGGAGCACATCGTCACGGTACTGGCGCAGGATCAGAACAGGCGCTTCGCGGGAGATACGCTTCGGCGTCCCGTAGATGAAACGATCAGCCACGATGTCGCCATAGACGACAATCCGCCGCGCCTTCATCCCCTCGGCGATCTGCAGCAGACGTGTCCGCGCAAACACGCGTGAAGGATATCGGAATATCGTTCTCCCCATGACCGCTCTGATCGAAGGGGTCGACTTCTACTACGAAGGCGGCTTCATGGTCTTCACCGAGAAGTTCCTCCGCGAGCGCCGCTACTGTTGCGAATCAGGCTGCCGCCATTGCCCGTACGGGTTTCGCAGGGAGCAGCGAACGGATGTGCCGGCCGATGACGAGACGTTGGATCCGTGATCAGGGCCGCAGCTCGGCCGCCGCGAGCTCCCGCTTCTCATCACCGCTCAGAATGTTCTCGACGTCGATGAGCAGGTACACATCCTCGTCGTGTGGAACGACGGCGATCAGAAGATCGCCGCGGATTCCGCGGGCGATGGGTGGTGGCGGCAGAAGCGAGTCGCTGCCGACATTGACGATCCGGCGCACGGCATCGACCTTCAGGCCGATGATGCCGGTGCTGCTGTGTGTGATGAGGATGAGCGGCTCGCTGGCGTGCTCCCTCAGGTCGGGGTAGAGCCGCGCGCGCAGGTCGATGATCGGTATCACCTCGCTCCGGAGGATGACGATCCCCTCGATGAACCCCGGTGCGGTCGGCAGCGTCGTCGAGCCGGTGTACGGGATGATCTGCCGCACGGCCATGATGTCGAGTACAAACGTCTCGGGACCGACGGTGAAGGTGATGAGCCGTAGTTCCGTGGCGACTTCAGGCATGGCGCTCATTGTATGACTGACATCATCGCTGCCCGCTCGGGACCGGCGATTTCCTCTCCGAGTCGCTCTAACTCCGCGCGTGTTGGCAGACCGATTCCGCGCAGCGTACCGATCGTATAGAGGGTGACGTGATACGGCGGACGTTCGATCGCGATTTGCATTTCCCCCTCCAGGCGCGCGAAGAACTCCTCCGCTCCTTCAACGTCGCACATGCGGATGATCGCGCGCGTCTCGTTCTCGCGCACGTGCCACAGCTCCTCGCGGGGAGCGATGGTGAACGCCAGCCGCCGCGCCGCGCGTTTGATCATTTCGTCCGCATCGGCCGTGAGCGCGCGCAGCATCGTGATTCCGGCGAGCGTGACGTGAAACTCTCGCTTGGCCCTCCAGTCCGCGCCGGCGAAACGGATTACGTCCGGAATCGGAGGATGTTCGAAGTGCACGATCGCGCCGCCGCCCCGCCTCGTAAACCGGCCGCGCAGCGCCATCATCCGCGCACGCGAAAGCGGCGGATTTCTTCGTCGAGACCGTGGATGGCACCCGAAAGAAGCGTCAATGACTCGCCCATCTCCACCGCGTAGTTCCGGTTCCCTTCGGCGATCGCTCGCACCTGCTCCATCGTGCGGACGATCTTTTCGCTCTCGCTGGCCTGACTGGTGGCCACCTGGAAAATCTCATGGATCATGTCGATCATCCGTTCGGCCGCGGACGAGATCATCGTTGAGCCGGAACGCTGTTCGACCATCGCCTGGCGCACGTACTTCGTCACCTCGCGCATCGACTCGACAGCTTTCATGATGTGCTCGGAGCCTTGAGCCTGCTGTGTCGTCGCCCCGTTGATCTGGCTGACGAGCTCCTGTAGCCGGCCGATGGATTGGGTCACGTTCTCGCTTCCCGACGCCTGTTCGCGTGTGGCCGCGGCGATCTCTTTGCCCATCTCCGAGGCCTTCGTCGACGACTCGAGGATGTTGTTGAGCGCCTTGCCGGCTTCGTGGGAAAGCGAGACGCCGTCTTCGACGAGCTTCGTGCCGGCGGACATGGAGCGTAGCGCGTTGCCGACTTCGTCCTGCACCGAACGAATCAGGTTCGCGATCTCACGCGTCGAGGAGGCCGTGCGCTCGGATAGATCGCGGATCTCCGCCGCGACGACGGAGAAGCCTTTGCCGTGCTCGCCCGCCGCGGCCGCGAGGATTGCGGCATTGAGTGCGAGCAGATTCGTCTGCTCGGCGATGTCCTCGATGACGTTGAGAATCTTGCCGATGGCGGCGGAGCGCTCGCCAAGGCGAGCGATCACGGCGTTGGACTCAGCGACGGAGTGGCGAATCTGTTCCATTCCGTCGATCGTCTCGCGCACGGCCTTCATGCCGGATTCGGCGGCGTCGGCCACGGCGAGCGCGAGGTCGTACGACCGGGCCGCATTGGCCTCCACCTGCGCGATCGAGGCGCTCATCTCCACCATCGACGAGGAAGTGTCGGTGACGAAGTTCGAGAGAAAGTCGACGTTCTGATCGACTTCGTTGATCGACGTGACCATCTCTCCGGTGGCCGAGGCGGTGTCTTCGACCGAGTTGTAGAGGGTGTCCGTATGACGGCTCACTTCCTCGATCGATGCCACCATTTGCAGCATCGAAGAGGACGTCTCTTCCGACGATGCGGAGAGCGCCTCGACGTTGTCGGTGATCTTGCGGAAGCCGTTGTTGAGCTGGTCAATGGAATGATAGGTGCCGTCGATCATCGCTCGCTGTTCGTCGACGGCTTCGGCGACGGTTCGCGAGCGCGAGCCGACGTTGTCCACGACCGACTTGAGCTGCGTCTGCGAGCGAACGAGCTTGGAGACCGTTTTTTCCAGGTTGGCGGCCATGGTGTTGAAGGCGGCCGCGAGATCGCCGATCTCATCGCCGGCTTTGACCTCGGTCCGTTGCGTCAGATCGCCTTCGGCGAGCCGGCGCGCGTTGTCTGCCAGCTCGAGGATGGGACGGATGATGAAACGGGAACCGATCCACGCCAGAAGGATTGCAACGGCGAGCGCCAGAAGCGCCACGCCGAGGTTCGACCAGCGCAACTGACGAAGAACGGAGATCGCCTCCCGCTCGTTGACGACGAGACGGAAGGACGAGCCGCCGGCCGCCAATGGAACGACGAAGACGTGAAGCCCATTGTCGTTCGCGTCCCGGAGATCGGTGCGGCCCGGGGTAAGCGTAATCCCCTGCGGGGGAACACCTTGCGAAGCGGCCAGTATCCGGCCATCCGCGCTGACGAAGTCGGCGTAGTCGATCCAGGGCCGCGATTTCACGTTTTCCGCGATGGCGCGGAGCTCGTCGGTACGGCCGTTCTTCACGGCGTTGTCGGACGCGAGCGCCACGGTCCTGGCAAGTCCATCGGCCTTCGCAAGAAGCTCGTCCTGAATCGTGCCGCGGACGCGCCATTGCTCCAGACCGACGATCAGCAAGGCCACAACGATCGTCTGCAGAACGAACGCGAGAACGAATTTCGGCCGGAGGCCGATGCGGCGAGTAGAGAGCTCGGAAGTGGGGTGGGAAAGCATGTACGTGATCGGGAGTGTAGCGTATGGCGCTGCGCTATCATCCGTGCATGCCCCTCATTCGCTGCGCAAAATGCGGGCAGGCGTACGACGTGCCGGGAGTGATCGCCGTTCGCCTCCCGAATTCGATCGCCACGTGCGACTGCGGCGAGTGGCTTTCCGGGAGCAAAGCCGCGCTTCTCGCGCGGCTGATGGACCCGGAGGACATCAAAGAGATCGACATGAAACCGTACAAGGTCGATCGCGGCGGGGATACCCCACCGCCGCCGTCCGGCGTCGATCCGCATGCGGCGCAGACGCTGGGGCGGCCACGGTCCATTCATGTGATCGCCCGGGGAGCGCGGGAGCCGGTGGATACGGTCTTTACGATCGGTCTGCATCCGCTCTGGATTGGCCGGACGGGGTGCCACGTCGAGCTGCCGGAAGCGGAGTTGTCGATTCGCCACTGCTCGATTTCTCTCAGAGGAAGCGACCTGATCGTGCGCGACGCGGACTCACACATGGGGACGTTTCTCGATGGCCAGCAGATCACGCAGGCCGTGATCACCGATGGAATGCATCTGTTACGCGTCGGTTCCGCGCTGGTCAGTATCGAGACCACCGAGGAAGCGGGTGTTCCGGTTGAAACGATCCGACTTGACGCACAACCGGTCGTCGAGGAGGCAGAGCTCGCGCACAAGATCACGCAGCGCACGGCCGCGCGGAACGCCGCGGCGACACGTCCTGTACTGATCTGCGTCGGTGGTCCGCTCAATGGCCAGGAATTCGAGATTCCGTCGAGCGGCCTCGTGGTCGGCCGCGAAGGACATGTCCGTGTTCCGGACGAGTTTCTCTCACGCCGTCACTTTGAGGTTGGTGCCGATCCTGACGGCACAGTGCGCGTCCGCGATCTCGGCAGCCGGAATGGAACGTTCCTCAACACCTTGCCTGCCCAGAACTCGAAAGTTCACAGCGGCGACGAGATCCGGGCCGGCGTGAATCGCTTTCGCATCGAGCAGCGGTGAGGTTTGCGTCCCGGATGAACCTCGATTAACTCCACCTCTACGTCGTATCCAAAATCGCCGCTTGACGACGTCGGGCGGTCTTCACATACTCCGCCGATTCAACAAGGGAGTGTGTGGAATGAGCAGGTTCGCCGAGGATGTGGCGGCCCGCATCGCGCGGTCGCTGTCCGTCTTGTTCGAAAAGAAGCTGACCATCGTCGATTCCGCTTCGGCCGACGCCGTTCGCTCGGTTGCACTGACAAACGAGATCTCGGTGCAATTCGACGACGCAATCGGTGCCGTGCCGCGGGAAGTTGTCCGGGAGATCGCGTCACTGGTGCGTTTCGCCAGCGACCGCGACGGACGCGTTCGCGAGCTGAATGAACGGCTGGCGGCGCTGGAGAGCGCTAACCTCGATCTGCTGGTGAAGAACAGCGCGCTCTCCGAGATCTCGGCGCGCGACTCGCTGACCGGCCTTTACAACCGCTGGTACGTGATGGAGAAGATCGACAGTGAAATGAACCGTTCGCTTCGGCATGGGAGCCCGGTCTCCCTCATCATGATGGACATCGATCACTTCAAGCGGGTCAATGATTCGTTCGGCCACAGCGCCGGCGACCGTGTTCTGCGTTCGGTCGGCCAGGTGTTGCGGGACAGTTGCCGCGTCTATGACGTCGCCGGCCGTTACGGCGGGGAAGAGTTCTGCATCGTTCTCCCTGAGACGAAGGTCGGAAACACGACGGTCGTGGCCGAGCGCATTCGCGAGCGCCTCGCGGCGAGCCGGTTCGACGTCGGAGAGGAGTCGGTCGTCGTCACGGCATCGATCGGCATCGCGGGGATCGAGTCGATCGAAGCGGAAGATGGGCTAAGTCCGTTGTCGCTCATCGATCGCGCCGATCAGGCCCTCTACTCGGCGAAGCATCACGGGCGCAATCGCGTCGAGATGTGGACCGTGGCCATGCACGGCACCGAGCTAACCCATTAGGCCGGCCGGCACGGCCGGCTGCGCTGGTTGCCCAAGGCTCAGCCTCCGTCTTCGCGCCATCGTTCTGCCGAGCAGACTCCATGAGCCCGCCGGTAGAAACGTTCTTGCGCAACTGCTGGCGGAGCCTTGGGCGACCAGCACAGCCGGCCGTGCCGGCCCAGGCCGGGCCGAAGCGGCTCATGCCGCTGACGCGGAGCCACCACTCGTGACGCATGGATGCCGAGCGGTGGAAATTCCGCGATCTACCCTTGCCTGATTTCAGTTCCGCGAGGCCAGCATCTGCCAGTTGGGATCCTCGCGAACATAACGTGCCCGCTTCTCTTTCGGTTGGTGAACCTCGGAAAGAGTTTCGATCATGAGCTGAAACTTCGCCAGGAGATTGCGTTGTGAATGCTTGGGAAGCGAGTGGAGCTCGTCGAGCAGGCGCGCCGTGGCGAACTCCTCCTGGTTCAGCTCCCAGGGAGCGATCTGTTTCTCCACGCCGCCTCCGAAGAAGTCGGCTTCGGTCATGTCGTAAACGGCCAGAAGCCGTTTCAGTTGGGAGAGCTTCATGGAGCCGACCCGCTCACCCGTTTCGAAGGAGCTGATCGTCTTTTCGCCGACACCCGAAAGGCGTGCCGCATCTTTCTGGCTCAGCCCTTTGATCCGGCGGATTTCACGAAGTTTGAGTACGAGATCCATGTTGAGTCCTCACTTTCGCGATCAGAAACGGCGCATCAGACCGACAACCACACCCTGCACGGCGACGTCGCGGGCAAAGGCGTAGATCGGATGCATCATCGAGTTTGCTGGCTGAAGACGAACCTTTTCGCCTTCTTTGTAGAGACGCTTGAGGGTCACTTCGCCGCTGACGTTGGCAACGACCATCTCGCCGTTCTCGGCACGGTCGCGGCGCGCGATGATGACGTAGTCACCATCCATGATTCCGTCGTCGATCATCGAGTCCCCGCGTACCTTGAGCACGTAGTTCTCGCCGCGGCTGGTCAGCCGCTCGGGCACCGTGATCGTCTCGTCGGAGATCTCCACCGCCAGAGGCTGGCCGGCAGCGATGTAGCCGAAAAGCGGGAGCTCGAGCACACCGGCCGATGGAACGGAGGAGGCCTGACCGTTCTGGGCGGTCTGGGCGCTCTGGGGGTTCTGTTCGATGATCTCCACACCGCGCTTCTGGTTCCAGTCGCGCCGGATCAACCCCTTTTTCTGGAGAAGTGAGAGGTGTTTGTAGACCGTGCCGTAGGAGGAGAATCCGAAGTGGTCGCAGATCTCGCGGTGCGTCGGAGTGACTCCGCGCTCTTTCTGAAAGTCGCGAATGAACTGCAGGATGTCGCGCTGACGCTCAGTCAAATACGTCATTTCCGCCTCGTGGAAGCCAATATAGGCGGTAACGAAGCGAAAGTCAAGCGTAAGTCAGCGAAAATTAAGCGGAAGTACCCTCCCTACGAAATCTTCACCACATTCTTCGCCTGCAAGCCTTTTGGCCCTTCAACCACGTCGAAAGACACTCGGTCGCCTTCACTCAGCGTTCGGAATCCTTCGGCGATGATTGAGGCGTGATGGACGAAGACGTCGGCTCCGTGCTCGCGGACGATGAAGCCGTAGCCTTTGGCGTCGTTGTACCACTTTACGGTTCCTTGTTCTGGCATGGCGTCATTTTACACAGAGGGCGTGCCGCAGTGCTTCGTTCAGGCTCGGGTAGCTGAATGCGAACCCGTCGGCGGTTGCCCGGTTGGGCAGGACGCGTTGCCCGCCCAGGAGCATCTCGCCGGCCATCTCCGAGCCGAGGGCGAGTCGAAGGGCGAAGGCCGGGGTGGGGAGGATGGATGGACGATGCAGGGTATGCCCGAGGACATGAGCGAATTCACGGTTGGTGACGGGATTGGGGGCAGTAGCGTTGTAGATACCGCGGGCAGGTTCGTGATCGATCGACCACTCGATCATCCGGAGAACGTCCTCGCGGTCGATCCACGACATCCATTGGCGTCCGGTGCCCATGGGGCCGCCCGCGCCGAGACGGAAGGGAAGGAGCAGTTTGGCGAGAGCACCGCCGTTGGCGGCGAGGACGATGCCGAGGCGGAGGACGACGACGCGGGCGAACGGCTCGGCAGATCGGGCCAGTTCCTCCCACCGCCGCGTGACCTTGGCAAGGAACCCCGTTCCGGCCGAGGCGCTCTCGTCGAGTTGTTCATCTCCGCGATCACCGTAGATGCCGATTGCAGACGCGCTGATAAACGTGCGCTGGTTGTCAGGCTTTTGTGACATTGCGGCAACGAGCGCGCTCGTGGCGGCTACGCGGCTCTCCATGAGACGTTTCTTGCGCGCTTCCGTCCAACGGCCACCCCCGACGTTCTCGCCGGCCAGGTTGATGACGACATCGGCGCCCGCAACTTCCTCAGTCCAGCCGTCCTCGATAGGCGGATTCCAGAGTAACGCCCGGCCGGCATGGACATTTGATGGATTGCGAGTCAGGACGGCGACCTCATCGCCGTGCGCTGCCAGCCTCCGGACGAGCGGCTCACCGATGAATCCGCTACCGCCGGCCACGACAATCTTTTTCATCCGGCCATTGTGCTACCAAAAAAGGTTCGCCCCGCCTGAGCGAGGGCGGGGCGAATCGAGGAGAGGGGTAGGAGATCAGGGTTCGTGTCTGCGCTCACTACGTTGGACGAGGCATTCCAGGAAAGGTTTCACTGGACCCGTGAACGCGCGGAAACTCTCCTCGGATCCGTTGCTCCGTCCTGTTTCTGGGCAGCGGCGAAGGCGATCATGGCGGCGTTGTCGGTGCAATAGCGCTTCTCGGGGACGCGCACGAGCACGCCATGCTGGCGACCCCATCCGGCAATCCGGTCGCGCAGGCTGCCATTTGCGGCCACTCCGCCGGCCAGGGCGACCTCATCAGGCTTTGGTCGATCGAGTCGTGTCCAGACCGCATCGAGCCGGTCGAAGAGCTGATCGATCAGGGCATCCTGAAAGGTGGCGCAGAAATCCGCCAGCAGCCGGAGGTCGCCAGTCGCGCTGATGCCATGCTCGCGCGCAAGCCGAATGGCTCCAGCCTTGATCCCGGAGTAGGAAAAGTCGATCGACCTGTCGTTGAACTGAGGCATCGGAAAATGGAACCGCTTCCGGTCGGCGTGACCCTGGTTCGCATGTTTCTCGATCTGCGGGCCGCCCGGATACGGCAGGCCGATGAACTTGGCGACCTTGTCGAAGGTCTCGCCGATGGCGTCGTCGCGCGTCCGGTTGAGCATGGTGATGACGCCATCGCGCACGTCGTAGATCGATGAATGGCCGCCTGAGATGACCAGGCTCAGAAAGCGCTCCGGCAGCGGTATCGCTGGACCTTCGCGCTGCAGATACGCCGAGTAGATGTGGCCTTCGAGGTGATTGACAGGAATGAGCGGAATGCCGAGTCCGTAGGCCAGTCCCTGCGCACCAGCGACACCGACGAGAAGCGCGCCGATGAGACCGGGCCCGGCGGTGACCGCGATGCGATCGATGTCGCTCCAACCGAGCTTCGCATCCTGAAGAGCGCGGGTGATGAGCGGGAAGAGGTGCTGCAGATGTTCACGCGAGGCAATCTCGGGCACGACCCCGCCGAATGGCTGATGCCGCTCGATCTGGGAGGCGATGAGATTCACGCGCACGCTCCCATCGGCGTCGAGAACGGCGACCGAGGTTTCGTCGCAGGAAGTTTCGATGGCGAGGATCATTGCGGTTGCGAAGTCTCGTGGTTGCGCGGTCTCGCGGTGTTTTAACCGCGTAACCGCGAGACCACGCAACCTCGTAACCGCGCCTTATAATCCGCGCTCCGATGGCGACGAACGACGAGCTGAGCAAACGGTACGAGCCGAAAGAAATCGAGCAGCGGCTCTACGAATTCTGGGAAAAGGGTGAATTCTTCACTCCGCTGCTCGATGCCGAGCGCCCGAAGTTCTCCATCGTCATCCCCCCGCCGAACGTCACCGGGCGGCTGCACATCGGCCATGCGCTGGTGAACACGCTGCAGGACATCGTCGTCCGCTGGAAGCGGATGAGCGCGTTCAACACCCTCTGGCTTCCCGGTACCGATCACGCCGGCATTGCCACGCAGATGATCGTCGACCGCGAGCTTGCCAAGGAGGGCATCTCCCGTTTCGAGCTCGGGCGCGAGAAGTTCGTGGAGCGCGTGTGGGAGTGGAAAGAGTCGTACGGACACCAGATCATCGATCAGCTCAAACGCCTCGGAGCATCCGCCGACTGGTCGCGTCTTCGCTTCACGCTCGATGAGGGGCTGGCGCACGCCGTCCGCACGGCCTTCGTCAAGCTTTACGACGACGGCCTGATCTACCGCGGCATCGCCATGGTCAACTGGTGCCCGCACTGCCGCACGGCGATCTCCGACGTGGAGGTCGAGTACGAGGAGCGCGCCTCGAAGCTCTACCACATCGACTATCCGGTCGCCGATTCCGGCCGCGTGCTGACGATTGCGACCACGCGTCCGGAGACGATGCTCGGCGATACCGCGCTGGCCGTGCATCCCGATGACGAGCGATACAAAGACGTCATCGGCCGCGAAGCGATTTTGCCGATCGCGAACCGGCGCATCCCCATCGTCGCCGATCCGATCCTCGTCGATCGCGAGTTCGGTACCGGTGTCGTCAAAGTCACGCCGGCGCACGACAAGAACGACTACGAGGCCGGCAAGCGCAACAACCTCCAGCAGTTGCAGGTGATCGACGAGAGCGGCAGGATGACCGAGGCCGCGGGTGCGGAGTTCGCCGGACTCGATCGTTTCGACGCGCGGAAGAAGGTCGTGGACCTGCTGCGTGACTCTGGCGCCCTGCGCGACGTCAAGGACTACACGCACTCGATCGGCATTCACGGCAAGTGCGAGACGGTGATCGAGCCGATGATCTCGCGGCAGTGGTTCGTGAAGATCGAACCGCTGGCGAAACCGGCGATCGACGCGGTGCGCAGCGGCACCATCAAGATCCTTCCCCAGAGTTGGGAAGCGACGTACTTCAACTGGATGGAGAACATCCACGACTGGACGATCTCCCGGCAGATCTGGTGGGGCCACCGCATCCCGGCCTTCTACTGCGCCAACGGACATCTGACAGTCTCCGTCGACGATCCGACGACTTGCCCGCAGTGCGGATCGAACGCGATCACGCAGGAGACCGACGTCCTCGACACATGGTTCTCGTCGGGACTCTGGCCGTTCTCGACCATGGGATGGCCGAGCGATACCCAGGATCTGCGGATTTTCTATCCGACCGACGTCCTGATCACCGGCTTCGACATCCTCTTCTTCTGGGTGGCGCGGATGATCATGTTCGGCCTGTATTTCACCGGCAAGGCGCCCTTCAGCCAGGTGTTTCTCAACGGTCTCGTGCGCGACGAGAACGGCCAGAAGATGTCGAAGACGAAGGGAAATGTGATCGATCCGCTCGACGTGATCGACGAGTTCGGCGCCGACGCCGTCCGCTTCACGCTGGCGATCTTCGCGTCAGGCCGCGACATCCCGCTGGCGAAGTCGCGGATGCAGGGTTACGCGGCATTCGCGAACAAGATCTGGAACGCGTCGCGCTTCGCGATGATGCACATCGACACAAAATTGTCGTCGGCGAAAGCCATCGACCGCGATGAGTTGAAGAGCATCGAGCGCTGGATCCTCTCGCGCCTCAACGAGACGACGAAGTCGGTCAACAGGGCACTCTCCGACTACCGCTTCGACGAAGCATCGAACGCGATCTATCAATTCTTCTGGCACGAGTTCTGTGACTGGTACATCGAGATGGTCAAGCCGGTGCTCCTCGGCAGGCACGGCTCCGAGGCCGACCAGCAGCGCGCCAAACGCGTCCTTCTCGAAGTGCTCGACCGGTCGCTGCGGCTGCTTCATCCATTCATGCCCTTCATCACCGATGAGATCTGGCAGAAGCTCGGCGGGGTCGAGCCGTCGATCATGGTGGCCCTCTATCCCACTGCTGAGGAGATGTTCGAGGACACCGAGGCGGAGCGGATGGTGCGCGCGGTGCAGGCGATGATCACCTCGGTGCGCAACGCCCGGGCGGAGCGGAGTTTCACACCAAAGGATCGCTTCAAACTCTACGTTCGCTGCGCAGGCCGCGATTCGGCCTTCTTCGAAGACTACGCGTATCTCCTCATCGATCTGGCCCGTTTGACGGAGGTCATCGTCAATGGTGAGCCGCCGGCGGGCGCGCATCACGACGTCGTCGAAGGCTTTACCATCGCCATCGAGTTTCCGGAGAAGGTGGTCACGAAAGAGCAGCAGGACCGCGCACAGCGTGAGCTGGAAAAGAGCCGCCACGAGCTCGAGTCGCTCGATGCCAAGCTGGTCAACGAGCAGTTCGTGAAGAACGCCCCGCCGGCGATCGTGCAGGGCGCGCAGGCGCGTCAGGCGGAACTGCGGGCAAGGATTGAGAAGCTGTTGCAGAATCAGTAGCGGTCGCGCGGTTACGCGGTCGCGCGGCCGGAGCCACCGCGAGACCGCGCTACTTCGAGACCGCGAGACCGCACAAGCAACCATGATCGACACCCGCCGCATCGTCTCCCGCCTTACCACGCTCGAATCGATCGCGGTCATTCCTCGAGTGGCGTCGACGAATCTGGTGGCGCGGCGGATCGTGAACGAGTGCATCGAGAATGAGGAGTCGCTGCCGAAGGCCATGATCATCGCCGGCGAGCAGTTTGCCGGCCGAGGACGCAACGCGCGGCAATGGTCGTCGCCGGCAGGCAAGGGAATTTACGCGACGACGCTGCTGCTCATGCCGGCAAGCGACCTGCCTTTGTTGCCACTGCAGATGGCCAACATCGTTGCCTCGTACCTGCGCGAGGTCTTTGCCATCGACGCGCGACTCAAATGGCCGAACGACGTCCTTGCCGGCGGGCGGAAGATCGCCGGCATCCTGATCGAAGCACGGATGAACGAAGAACGCGCGTTCGTGCTCATCGGTACGGGGATCAACGTCGAATCAGTACAGGACGATTTGCGGCCGAACGCGACCTCGATCGCCGACGTCTCGCCGCGAGATTTTCACGGGATCGACGTCGCCACGGAGGCCTTCATCGAGCATGTCGATCAGCGGCTCGGGCGCAGGCTCGAACGCGATGCGGTGCTCGATGAGTGGCGCAGCTACTCGATCCACCAGGCCGGCGATCGCATCCAATGCGTCGTCGGAGAGCGGAATCTCGAGGGGACGTGGGACGGCATCGACGAATATGGACGCGCACTCCTTCGCAGCGGCGCCGAGACCATCGCGGTGAGCGCGGGCGACCTGATTCTCGTCTGAAAAGCGAAATCCACGAATAGTGGAGAACACCCCGTGACCCCGGTAAAACGAACCGAGGATGCGCGCGCCTTATGGCAGTAGGTAACTGCGGTTACTGGACAAGAAGTCAGTAGCAATTGTTACTTCCACCTGTGCCGAGAGCGCGAGAGGCAGCAATCTTTGGTGAGGTCGTCCGCCGTGTCCGCAAAGAGTACGCGTGGACGCAGGAGGATCTTGCCGAGCGATCCGGCCTGACGACCACGTACGTCGGGCAGGTCGAGCGCGGCGATAAGGTGCCGAGTCTGACGGTCGTTCTCAAGCTCGCCCATGCGCTGAACGTCCTCCCCGCGCAGTTGATGGAATCGTTCGGGCACGTGGTACAGCGGGGACTGTGGCGTTGACGCGGTTGCGGGGTCTCGCATGACAGGTAAACTTCCTCCATGCCCATCCGCACCCTTCTTCTCTTCGGCGGCCGGAGCGCGGAGCACGAGGTATCGATCCTCTCCGCGCGATCGGTGGCCAATGCCGCGCCGAAGCCGAGCATCGAGATCGTTCCGCTCTGCATCGCCAAAGACGGCCGCTTCGTATCCCCGGAACGAAGCGCGCGGATTCTCAACGACAACGACAAAAGCGACCGCGGCGAGGACGACTTTTCGATGGAGGTGTGGGCGCGCCATGCCGGAATCGATTGCGTCTTTCCCCTGATCCATGGCACCGACGGCGAGGACGGGACGCTGCAGGGCTATCTCGAAATCCTCGGGCTTCCCTACGTTGGCAGCGGGGTTACCGCGTCGGCGATCGGCATGGACAAAGGACACATGAAACATGCCTTCGCCGCCGCAAAGCTGCCATTGGTCGACTTCGTTCAGGTGCAGGAGAACGACTGGCGCAACGAGCGCGAACGGATCATGCGCGCGGTCAACAACGCATTGCGCCTTCCGTACTTCGTGAAGCCGGCAAATGGCGGCTCCTCGGTAGGCGTGACGAAAGTCAAGAGTGACGACGACCTCGCCGCGGCCATCGAGAAGGCGTTCCATTTCGATGAAAAGGCGCTCGTGGAGCGGGGCATCGATGCCCGTGAGATCGAGGTGGCTGTCCTCGGCAATGACGATCCCAAAGCCAGCCTGCCGGGCGAGATCGTCGCCGGCCGCGAGTTCTACGACTACGAGGACAAGTACGTCGACGACAAGACCCAGCTCGTCATCCCCGCGAAGTTGCCGAGGGAAAAGATCGACGAGTTTCGCCGCCTGGCCATCGCCGCGTTCAAGGCGATCGGCGCCGCCGGCTTCGCACGCGTCGACTTTTTCCTCGAGCGCGGCAAGAACCGCTTGTACGTCAACGAGATCAACACCATCCCCGGCTTCACGAACATCTCCATGTACCCGAAGCTGTGGGAAGCGACGGAGCTCAAATACCCGAGGTTGATCGAGAGATTGATCGAGCTGGGAATCGAGCGTTCGCGCGCCAGAGCGTCACGGCAGGAGAGTGCGATGAAGTGGTTCGATGAGGTGAAGGGGATCGTGTAAGGCATGTTCTGGCCCCTACGAATCACCGTCTCCAAACTCCGCCCCTTCAATGCGGCGACGATCACGCGCACGTCGATCGTCGTGGCGTTGTTTGCGTTGTTTCTCTACGGTGACTTTGCCCTTTTCCGGCGGCTCTTCGCGGCGATGGCGAAGGTCGAGGAGGCGTCGCCGTTTCTCGCGCTCGGGCTATTGCGCAATCTCCTGGCGCTGGTCTTCCTGGCAGCGTTCGTCATGCTTTTCTCCTCAGCCATGACCGCGGCGATCGGAGCGTTCTTCAGCGATCTGGATCTCGACACATATCACGCCGCGCCGCTCTCGAAGACGCGCCTCGTCATCGCCCGCTGGGGGAAGACGTTCGCGCAGAGCGCCACGATGATCTATATCTTCATCGCGCCGTTGTTCATCGCCTTCGCGCAGCGCTACCACACGCCGGCGCGGCTCTATCCGATCGCGCTGGTGAATCTGGCGCTGCTATTGGCCATCCCGGTGACGCTCGGTGCTCTGGTCATCATCGTTCTCGTCCGCTTCTTCCCGATTCAACGCGTGAGCCAGATCGTGGCCACCATCGCCATCCTCGTTCTCACCGTGGCCGTGGTCGCCTTTCGCATGAGCCGCCCGGAACGGCTCTTTGCCAGCATCAACACCGACGACGTGACGCGCGTGCTCCGATCGGTCGAGCTACCCTCGCTCGACCGCTATCCCGGCACCGCCCTGGCCGACTCGATGGTAGCGATGGCGGAGGGACGGCCGGCATCCGTGCTGCCGCCGAAGATTGCCGTCACCGCTCTGGCGCTGTTCGCGATCTTCGTACTGGTGGCACGACGCATCTACTTCACGGCGTTCGTGCGAGCCCGCGAGAGCATGGCTCCGGCCGCGCTTGGCGCGAGCGGGCTGACGCGCATCGCCGATCGTCTGCTCGTCCCCTTCTCCCCGCCGACGCGGGCGATGATCGGCAAGGAAGTACGAACGCTGACCCGCGACGTCGCGCAGTGGTCGCAGTTGTTCCTGATGCTCGCGCTCGTGTTTCTCTACCTCTACAACATCCGCATGCTGCCGCTCGGCGGCGACGCCCGGGCCACCATCGTCGCCTACGCGAACCTCGGCATGGCCGGCTTCGTGGTGGCCGCGATCTGTCTGCGCTTCGCCTATCCGTCGGTCTCATCGGAAGGGAAGGCGTTCTGGATGCTGCAGAGCGCGCCGGTATCCTACCGGCGGCTGCTCATCGTCAAAGTGCTCGTCTATGGCGCGCCGCTGACGATCCTCTCGATTCTGCTCACGGTGTTCGCGGACGTGCTGCTCGACGCCAACCGCGTGGTCTGGACCTTCACGCTTTTCGGCGCCTCGATGCTCGGTGTGACGCTGGTGAGCATGGGAGTGGGCCTGGGCGCGCTGTCGCCGGACTTCGCGGCCGAGAATCCGCTGCAGGTCGGCCTCTCGCTCGGCGGCTTTGCCTACATGGCGGCGGCGCTCGCGTACGTCGGCGGCGTGATGATGTTGATGACCAAGCCGGTCACCCGCTACTTCTTCTCGCGATTCTTCGGACTCGAAAGCGAAGCGCCGGCCGTCGATCTCATCCCGCTGGTGATCGCGGTCACACTCTCGATTGCGCTCTGCGTGTTTCCTCTCATGGCCGCCGAAAAACGTTTAACCGCGCTCGCGGAAAGCCGTTAGAATCGCGCGAAACCAACAATTCGGTTACCAGAGGAGAAGCCATGAGCGAGACACCCACTTCGTACACACCGCCTCCGCCCCCACCGCCGCCTCCTCCAGGTGGGAGCTACACGCCCCCGCCGCCGCCCCCTCCTCCCGGTACGCCTGCCGCGGGGGGAGACACCACGATCATGGTCGTCCTTTCGTATCTCTGGATCCTTGCGCTGATTCCGCTGCTCACGAAGAAGGACGACAAAGAAATTCAGTGGCACGCCAAGAACGGCCTGTGCCTCCTCGGCGCGGAGATCGTGCTCTGGATTGTCTTTACGATTGCCGGTTTCGCGCTGGCTCGTATTCTGGCTCCGCTCGGTTGCGGGCTGGCCGCCGTCGAGTGCGTGGTCTGGATCGGTTTCCTCGTCGTTCGCGTGGTGTGCATCGTGAAAGGCGTTGGTGGCAAGCGCTTCCGCCTTCCCGTCATCAGCGACCTGGCAGAGAAGATGTAGTCATAAGGAGATCTCAATGGATACGCCTGGTGGTTCCTACACTCCCCCTCCTCCCCCGCCGGATACGGCACCTGCCGCCCCGAGCGGTAGCGACCGAACCATCTTTCTCATCCTCTCCTACCTCGGCCTTCTCGCCCTGATTCCGCTTCTGGTGAAGAAAGAAGACCCGGACCTTCAGTGGCACGCCAAGAATGGCCTGACCCTTTTCGGGGCCGAGATCTGCTGGGTGATCCTGCAGATCATTCTGGGATTCATCCCGGTTCTCGGCTGCGGCGTTCACATCCTTGGTTGCGTGGTCTGGATTGGTTTCGTCGTGCTGGTCGTCATCTGCATCATCAAAGCGGTACAGGGACAGCGCTTCCGCATTCCGCTGATCACTGACATCTCCGAGAAGTGGTAATCGCAACGATCTGAATTCCCGGAAAGGCGCCGCCTCCGCGGCGCCTTTCCCTTTCCGGGAAAAGACTCGTATCATTCGAATCCCAAAACAAACGTGCCCGAAAACGTCATCGCAGTTGCTCTGATCCTTCCTGACCTCACCCGCGGCGTCGCCGAAGAGCACCTCGCCGAGCTGGAAAAACTGATCGAGACCGCCGGCGGCACCGTCGTTGACCGCGTCTTCGCGAAGCGGCCTCGCCCCGATCCCGCCACGTATGTCGGCAGCGGCAAGGCCGAGCAGATCAAATCACTGGTGGCGAAGACGGGCGCGAAGCTGATCGTCTTCGATGACGACCTCTCTCCGGCCCAGGCGCGCAACCTCGAAAAGATCACCGAGGTCAAGGTCATCGACCGGAGCGGACTCATTCTGGACATCTTTGCCGGACGCGCGCGCAGCCGCGAAGCGCGCACGCAGGTGGAGCTGGCGCAGCTCGAGTACATGCTGCCGCGCCTGACGCGGGCATGGACGCACCTCGAGCGCCAAGCAGGCGGAATCGGGACGCGCGGCGTCGGCGAAACGCAGCTCGAGCTCGACCGCCGCATCATCCGCAACCGCATCGCCCGGCTGAAAGAGGAGCTGACGAAGATCGAGCGGACGCGCGAGACGCAGCGCAAGTCGCGCAGCGCCGTCTTTTCGGTCGCCCTGGTCGGGTACACCAATGCCGGCAAGTCGACGCTCTTCAATCGCCTCACCAGCGGCTCGGCGGAGATGGCCGACAAACTGTTCGCCACGCTCGACGCCAAGTCGGCGCGCGCCGTCTTCGAGATGCCTCGCGAGACCGTGGTCATCGATACAGTCGGTTTCATCCGCAAGCTGCCCCATCACCTCGTTGCCTCCTTTCGTTCCACGATGGAAGAGGCCGTGGCCGCCGATCTCGTCCTGCACGTCATCGACTCCAGCCACCCGCAGTTCGAAGACCAGCGAGCCGTCGGCGAGGAGGTGCTGCGCGACCTCGGCGTTCAGATGGATCGGGTGATCGAGGTGTACAACAAGGCGGATCTGACGGAAGAGGGGTTGCGAGGTCTCGCCAAAAACCGCGCGACCGTCTCCGCTCTTACCGGTCGCAACATCGACCGCCTCATCGACATCATCCGAGAGCGCGAGCTGGAGAACGGCGAGGTCATCCAGCTCGAGATTCCGCACAACGATGCGCGCGTGATTGCGAAGCTGCATGACGTAGCGCAGGTTTACGAGCAACGCGTCACCGACCGGGCCATGATCCTTACCGCCTGGATTCCGCGCGACGCCCTCCACCTCTTCGAAGCGTACGCGGCCGTGGGCTTATTGAAACCGGCCAAGGTCAGCTAGGCCGCGATTGAAACCGCCCATGTGATCGGTGACACATCGCGGCGTGATACCGCCAACGTCTCGTTTCGCGCCGTTTTCGTACTGTCTGCAATCGGAAACGGAACCACCTGTGAATCGCCGAGACCAAACCGAACGCGCTTATCATGCCGCCTGTCAGAGATCTCGCCACACGACAGCGCTCATGAAAATCCGTCCTGCCGAGCCGCGCGACCGACGGCGCATTCACGAGATCCTCGTCGCCACCGCGCGCTTCACGGAAGACGAAGTGCGCGGCGCCATGGATCTGGTCGATTCCGCCCAGGAACACCCCGAAAAGGGCGAGTACATCGTCCACGTCCTCGAGGACCCCGACAGCGGACCGAAAAAACTCGTGCAGGGCTACGTCTGCTACGGCCCTACACCCCACACGGACGGGGTATTCGACCTGTACTGGATTGCCGTCGATCCCAAGCAGCAGGGTCAGGGAATCGGGCAACTGCTGCTCCGCTTCGTGGAGAATGAGGTGCGGCGGCAGCGCGGGCGCATGCTCCTGATCGAAACATCGTCGAAGGAAAGCTATACGCCGACGCTGCGGTTCTACGAACGCAGCGGGTACGACGAGATCTCGCGAATCAAGGATTTTTACCGGATCGAAGACGATAAAGTCGTCTATTGCAAGAAGCTGACGCCGAGCTGACATGAGCCCGAACCTCACCCTTTACGCCGCGCTCGTCCTCTACGCCGCCGGAACCATCGTGGCGCTGGCGACGCTCTTCACGCGCGAGAAAAGGCCCCAGCACATCGCCCTCGGCCTGATGATCGCCGGCTTTGTGGCGCACACGGTGTGGATCGGAACGATCTGCGTCCGGACGCACCATCCTCCCCTGACCAATCTCCCGGAGACGGCCGGCTTCATGGCCTGGACGATTTTCGCGGTCGAGCTGGCGCTCTTCATCCGCTATCGGGTTCATGCGGCGTCGTTCTTCGTCTATCCGCTGGTGCTGATGCTGCTGACGGTCTCGGCGGTTGTGCACGAGCCGTTCGTAAAGAGCCCGGCCGCCATCTCGCGCCTCTTCATCACGCACATCCTCCTGACGACCACCGGCGTGGCCGGATTGCTGATCGGCCTTGCCTTCGGCGGCCTGGCCTGGGCACAGGACCGGGCGCTGAAGTCGAAGCAGCGCGGCGCGCTGTGGGACTGGATCCCCAGCCTCAACGTCTGCAAGACAGTCAGCTACCGGGCTCTCTCGATTGGATTCAGCATCTATACGCTCGGCATCCTGGCCGGGATTCTCTGGTCCTACCGCACGACGGCGGAGCTGATGGACCTCCGCGTCAAGCAGATCGGCGCGGTCGTGGCCTGGGTGTTGTTCGCCGTCGTGCTGCAGGCTTACGTGAACGATACTTACCGAACGCGGCGCACCGCCATCATCGGCGCCTGCGCGTTCGTAGCGATCATGGTGGCGATATTGGGGATTCACCATGTGTAGGGCGGGGTTGCGCGGTCTCGCGGTTTCGGGGTCTCGCGGTGTTTCCGCGCTTCCCCGCCGCGAGACCGCGCAACCGCGAGACTCCGCAACCCCGAGGTCAACATGCCTCTGATCGCTGTCGGGGTGAACCACCGCACCGCGCCGGTCGACGTGCGCGAGCGGCTCAGCGTGGCGCCGGCGAGGATGCCGGAAACGCTCGATGAGCTTCGCGCGCTCGATGGCATCGAAGGGGCTGCCGTCCTCTCCACCTGCAACCGCGTCGAGGCGATCGTTTCCGCCAACCGCGAAGATGTCATCGATCCGATCGTCGGCTGGCTGACCCAGCGCGCCGGCACGGCGCGAGCGGAGCTGGAGAAACACGTCTACATCCTTCGTCACGGCGACGTGCTCAAGCACCTCTTCCGCGTCGCTTCCGGCCTCGACTCCATGATCGTCGGCGAGCCGCAGATCGGCGGACAGGTGCGCGCCGCCTTCCTGGCCAGCCGCGAGTGCGGCACGCTCGATTCGCTCCTCTCGCAGGTCTTCGACCAGACCATGCGCGTCGCCAAACGCGTGCGTACCGATACCGGCATCGGCGAGCACGCCGTCTCCGTGCCGTTTGCGGCGGTGGAGCTGGCGAAGAAGATCTTCGGCGATCTCCACGGCCTGCAGGTCCTCCTCCTCGGCGCCGGCGAGATGGGTGAGCTGACGGCCGAACATCTCTCGGCCTTTGGCCTCGAGCAGATCTTCGTCGCCAACCGCTCGTACGACCGAGCCATCGAGCTGGCGGAGCGCTTTCACGGGCAGGCGGTGAAATTCGAAGGGATCGAGCCCTACCTGGCGACGTGCGACATCGTCATCGCCTCGACCGCCGCACCGCATTTCGTGGTCGAGAGCGAACATGTCCACCGCGCCCTGGCCACCCGCAGACGGCGCAATCTCTTTCTCATCGACCTCTGCGTCCCACGCAACATCGAGCCGGCCATCGCCGACATCGACGGTGCCTATCTCTACAACATCGACGATCTCCAGCACGTCGCCGACACGAACCGCGAGCTGCGTCTGCAGAAAGCGGGAGAAGCCGAGCAGATCGTCGATCGGGAGGTCGATGCCTTCCGCCGCCGTCTGACCGCTCAGGATGCCGTTCCGACGATCGTCGAGCTGCAAGCGCGGCTGGAGGCGATCCGCACCGCCGAGCTGGAGAAATGCCTGCGCAGGATCGGGCCGATGAACGCCGATCAGCGCGCCGCCATCGAGCAACTGACCACGCAGATGGTGAACAAGATCCTCCACTACCCGATCCTGCAGCTCAAAGAGGCCGAAGAGCCGGCCGAGCGCGAGACGTTGCGCAAGACCATTCGGAAGATTTTCGGACTGCGATGAGCCGCCCTGTCCGCATCGGCACGCGCGGCAGCCAGCTCGCACTCTGGCAGGCCAACGAGGTCGCCAAACGTCTCGCCGAGAACGGCTACCGGCCGGAGGTCGTCACGTACAAAACGACCGCCGACAAGCGCCAGGACGTGCCGCTGGCATCGATCGGCGGCAAGGGCCTGTGGGTGAAGGAGCTGGAAGAAGCGCTCCTTCGCCGCGACATCGACATGGCCGTTCACAGCCTCAAGGACGTCCCGTCCATGATCCCCGATGACTTCGTCCTGGCCGCGTTCCTCGAGCGCGCCGATCCACGCGATGCCTGGGTGAATCTCGATTCGAAGCCGATCGCATCACTCCCCGAAGGCGCCGTCGTCGGCACGAGCGCTCCGCGCCGCCGCGCCCAGCTCCGCGCTCTCTATCCGGCTCTTAGCATCGACGACATCCGGGGCAATGTCGATACCCGCATCAACAAACTTCGCGCCGGCCTCTACGACGGCGCGATCCTCGCCAGCGCCGGCCTGACCCGCCTCGGGCGCTCCAGCGAGATCACGTCATACTTTTCGATCGACGAGATGCTTCCCGCCTGCGGCCAGGGCATCGTCGCCATCGAGACGTTGCGCGACGGCGACACACGCGCCATCGCCGCATCGATCGATCATCCCCCGACCGCCCAGGCCGCCTATTGCGAGCGCGGCGTTCTGCAGAAGTTCGGTACGCGCCTCGACTGCTACTCCGCCTGCGCCGTCCACGCGACCTTTGATGACGGCGCGATCACCCTGCAAGCCTTTTTCGGCGAGATCGAAGGGGATCGCACCGTTCGCGTGATGTGCAAGGGGAACGACGCCGACGCCGTGATCGACGAGGTGCACTCCGAATTGGTCGAACACGGGGTGATGGAGTTGGTGTCATGAGCATTGGCAAGGTCTTTCTCGTCGGCGCCGGTCCCGGCGATCCCGGCCTCCTCACGCTTCGCGCCGCGGAGCTGATCGCGCGCGCCGATTTCATCGCTATCGACGCCCTGGTCTCGGACGCGATCGCCGACCGTGTGCCGTCGACTGCCGAGGTCGTTTACGTCGGAAAACGCGCCTCCAAACACGCTCTACCGCAGGAGAAGATCAACCAGCTCCTCATCGACGAGGCCAAGAAAGGAAAGAGCGTCGTCCGCCTCAAAGGCGGCGATCCATTCGTCTTCGGACGCGGTGGCGAAGAGGCCGAGGAGCTCGTCGCCGCCGGCGTCGCCTTCGAGATCGTCCCCGGCATCTCGTCGTCGCTCGCGGGCCCGGCCTACGCCGGCATCCCCGTCACGCACCGGTCGTACGCCACCTCGCTCACGCTCGTCACCGGCCATGAGTCGGACGCATCGACCGGTATCAAGTGGGAAGCGCTGGCCCAGCTCGACGGCACGATCGTCTTCCTGATGGGTTTCGCCAATCTGCCGATGATCAGCCGGAAGCTGACGGAGCACGGCGTCTCGCCCGACCGTCCCGTTGCCGTGATCTCGAAGGCGACCACGCGCGATCAGCGAACGGTGACCGGAACGCTGGCGACGATCGAGGCGAAGGTGGCCGCGGCCAACCTGCCGACGCCGGCGCTGATCGTGGTCGGCGACGTGGTGAAGCTTCACGACGTCATCAACTGGTTCGAGACCAAACCGCTCTTCGGCAAGCGCATCGTCGTCACCCGCGCCCGCGAGCAGGCTTCCGAGCTGAAGAGGCTCTTCGAAGAATCGGGCGCCAGCGTCGTGCAGTTCCCGACGATCGAGATCGCGCCGCCGGAATCGTACGAATCGCTCGACGCCGCCGTCGACGGTCGTTTCGACTGGCTGGCCTTCACCTCCGTCAATGGCGTGTCCGCCTTCTTCGAGCGCCTGTTTGCAAAGGGCAAAGACGTTCGCGCCCTCGCCGGCGCGCGCATCGCCTGCGTCGGCGAAACGACCGCGGCAGCTCTTCGCGGGCACGGACTCGCGCCCGATCTGGTGCCGGAGAAGTTCATGTCCATCGCGCTCATCCCGCACTTCGGCGCCGATCAGAAGGGCATCCGCATCGCCGTGATCCGCGCCGCCGAAGGGCGGGACGAATTCATCGACGAAATGCGCCGCCGCGGCGCGGACGTGCACCTTGCCGTCGCCTATCGCACGATCCCCGTCGCGGCGAACGCGGACGAGTTGCACGACATCGACGTCGTCACCTTCACCAGCGCCTCAACCGTCGACAACTTCTTCGCCGCGACGAAGGTCGATCTCAACGGCACCCTCCTCGCCTCGATCGGCCGCACCACCAGCGACGCCATCCGCAAGCACGGCCGTCAGCCCGACATCGAGTCCCCCACCGCCAGCATTCAGTCGCTGCACGACGCGGTGGTTGGGCGGGTGAGGCAACAGGCGATGGGTTAAAGACGTCTCACAACAGGTTGGCTCTAGTTGTGGAGACGTTCACGCGGAGACGCGGAGAACGCGGAGTGCAGGGAACGTACGTCTCTTCTCTCCGCGACCTCCGCGCCTCCGCGTGAGTCCGATTTTCTCCTCCCTACGGAAAATACCCCCTCGGTATCCTCAACTGCTGCCCCGCGCTCGACGTGATCAGTAGCGCGTGCCATTCATCCGCGGCGGAGGGATCGGAGTTGAAGACGACCTGGTACTGGTTGCGCAGCTCCGACGCCAGCTTGGCGTAGACGTCCGGCAGCTCGCGCTCCGCTTTGATGATGAAGTAGGTCGCGCCGGTGTCGCGGGCGACATTCGCCAGGCGCTTCGCTTCGAAGTAGCCGACGCCGAAGCGCATCCAGCGGGTCAGGAGCTTGTTCTTGATGATCGGGTAGATCGGGACGCCGGCGTAGCGGGCGTAGTGCACGAGATGCTCGAGCTTGAAGTGGCTTCCCTGGTCGACGCCATCGGTGAGAACGACCAGGGCGTGGCGGCCGGGCTGCTTCTGCAGTTCGTACAGCATCTCGATGGCCGTGTCGTAGAGGTGGGTCTCCCCGGACGGTTTGACGCGGTCGACGGATGCGGCGGCGGCGTTGAAGTCGTTCGTGAACGGCGTCAGCCAGAACTCTTTCTGATTGAAGCCGACCACGGCGATGCGGTCCTGCGGACGCAGCAACCGCTGTGCAAACTGTTTGGCGGCTGCTTTGACCACCGGCAGCTCTTCCAGCATCGACTCCGAGTAGTCGATGAGGAGGATGACATAGAGAGGCTGGTCGGAGGCAGGGGTCAACGCTTCGATCCGCCGCGGCGTGCCGTTGTCGAGCAGCGTCAGCTCGCCGATCCGCGGCGCGCGGTCGCCGCCGACGACGGAGAGCGGTACCTGCTGGACGGAGACGTCGACCTGCTCGTTCGGGTTCGTGCCGAAGAAGAGAACGTCGTTTGCCTCGCTGCCGTCGCTCGCGTGCGCGACGACGCGCGCGTAAACGGCATGCGGATACTTCGCCGCATCGAACGCGGCGGTGTACGGCGGCGCGGCAACGCCGGCGACTTTTTCTTCACCGATGAAGAAATCGACCGCCGTGATGGCGACATGCTGCGGTTTGATCACGTTCGCCTCGAGCACGCTGTGGTTTGCGTGCAGGCGGACGCGGAACGGCGGACGTGGATCGTTGACGACCATCTCGTCTTCACCGGCCACGTTTCCCTGCGCGTCGTAACCGACGGCGCGGATACGCAGGCGGCGGATGTACTCGCCAACCTTGACCGGGAGCACGATGAACTTGCCGGCCCCCTCGGAGTACTTCACGCCGTTGATGAACAGCGCCACGCGGACGACGGGGTCGGCCGTCTGAATGGACACGGGCAGATCGCCATAGACGAGCGATTCCGGCTTCTGGGTGATTCGCACACTCTGTGCGAGCGCCGCGGCGCTGATCGATGCCAGAAGGATGAAGGATGAAAGGTGAAGGATGAATCGTCGGATCACGCGCCGGTCAACGTGAAATCATCCTTCATCCTTCCGTGTGAAGTCAGAAGGCTGAAGGCAGAAGGCAGAAGTGAAACGATGAGCGGAGCACTTTTGCCTTCTGCCCTCTGCCTTCTGCCTTCTGCCTTCAAGATTCTGCCTTCAAGAATCGCCGGTCAACGTGAAATCATGCTTCATCCTTCCGCCCTCATACTTTCCCACCACCTGATCCATCGTGCATTGCCTCGGATCTTTCTCCGGCCGCCATCGGAGGAACTTCGAGCCATGGCGGAAGCGGCCCTGGGAGTAGTAGTCGTACTCGACCTCACAGACCAGCTCGGGACGCACCGGCTGCCATTCACCGCTCTTTTCCGTTGCCCATCGCGATGGTCCGCCCGGGACGCGCACCTCGAACGGGTTCTCGCCGGCCAGCGCTTCGAGCCGTTTCGTAAGCGCGGGGCGATCAGCTTTTCGGATCGACGACGAGTGACCGATGTGGACTAGGCGTCCTTCGTCGTCGTACAGGCCGAGCAGAAGCGAGCCGACCTCGCGCGTCCCCTCACCGTAGCGGAAGCCGCCGACGACGCAGTCGGCTGTCTTCAGATGCTTGACCTTGACCATCCCCTCGCGGTCGCCGGAGTGGTACGGCTCGCCGAGGCGCTTCGCCATCACGCCATCGAGTCCGGCGCTGCCGAACTTGTCGAACCAGTCGCGGGCCACTTTGCGGTCGGTCGTCGCCGGCGAGAGCCGGATCAGCGAGCCTTCCGGCAGGCTGACACAGAATCGCTCGAGCTGGTCGCGGCGTGTTTCGATCGGTTTCTCCGCGATCGATCTCCCATTGATCACGAGAAGATCGAAGGCAAAGTAGTGCGCCGGCGTCTCCGCGGCCAGTTTTTGGACGCGCGAGTCCGCCGGATGAATGCGTTGCAGCAGGTGGTCGAACGAGAGTCGCCCTCCGACCGGGACGACGATCTCGCCATCGAGCACGAACTCTTTCTGCCACAGCTCGCGCATCGCTTCCACGACCTCGGGGAAGTAGCGTCCGAGCGGCTGGCCGGCCTTCGACTGCACCACCACGTCGTCGTCTTTGCGGAATACGATGGCCCGGAACCCGTCCCACTTCGGCTCGAACTGCCAGCCGTCGCCGGTAGGGATCTTGTCGACGCGCTTCGCCTCCATCGGCGGGTAGGGCGGGTTGATGGGGAGGTCGAGTTTCGGGAAGCCGGCGGATGTGATGGTCGGTGCGGTGGCTTTTCGAGTGTTCATAAGGACGTCTTCCCCGATGTTTTCTTTTCCGGTGCAGCGAACACTTTCCTCAGATCGAACCTCTTCTTCCCCACCACCGGTTTCCAGAGATCTCCCACCTCGGCGACGCGTTCGCGGACGTTGTCGATGCGGAAGTCCTGGATGTCGATTCCTTCCTCGATCTCTTCCCACGTCACCGGCGTGGAGACGCCGGCGAACGGCGTCGGGCGGACGGAGTAGATCGAGGCCAGCGTGCGCCCCCAGGCGTTCTGGTTGTAATCGACGAGCACGCGCGCGTAGGGACGCTTCACCTTGCGGTACTCGGCCGTGATGATGGTGGGATGGCGCGACTCCAGCTCGACGGCGATGGCCTTGGCGAACGTCCAGACCTCTTTCTGGAGCGGGCCGCGGACGATGGGGATGTAGACGTGGATCCCCTTCGAGCCGGTGGTCTTGGCGAAGACCGGCATGCCGAGGTGATCGAGGATGTCGCGCACGCGCAGCGCTACCTCACGAATCATGGCGAAGCCGGCGCCGGGACCGGGATCGAGATCGAAGTGGAGAACGTCGGGGCGGTTGTAGTCGTCGCACTGCGCATACCAGGGGTTGAGATCGATGCATCCGAGGTTGATGAGCCAGAGCAGCGACGGCAGATCCTGCACGATCGGGAAATTGACCATGCCGGCGTCATGCGGGATCTGGCAGATGTCGATCCACTCCGGCCGCGGCTCCGGCGCGCGTTTCATGTAAAAAAAGTCGCCCTCGGCGCCATTGGGGTAGCGCTTCATCACCATGGCCCGCCCGGCCAGATGGGGTAGCAGATAAGGTGAGATGTCGGCGTAGTACTGCAGCAGATCGCGCTTGGTGATCTTCAGGTTTTTCCAGAACAGCTTCGGAAGATTCGTCAGGCGCACCTCGCGCTCGCCGAAGTTCAGCACGACGTCGGTCTTGTCGGTGGGGATGACGAAGCGTTTCCTGGCAGCCACGACCGTGAATTGTGCAGCCGTCAGGCCAGAGTCACCAACCCGCGGGGATTTTTCCGTCGCCGGTCGTGCGGTGGCGCGGAGCGTCAAGCGTGCAGTATTCGAGCTCGCGATTGGCGCGGACGGCGCGCAGCATCAGGCCGCCTCGTGACATGTCGCCGAGGCCGGCAAAGGCGGCGGGGAAGCGGAGACGATGCTGAAAAACGGGCCAGAGAATGTCGATGTACTTGCCGCTGGCGACGCTGCCGAGAAGGACGATCTGGCTATCGGGCTCGAGCGTCTCCGCCAGCGAGCGCGCATCGCGCTCCAGCGGCTGGCGGTAATTGCGTTTGGCCACGTCGACCGGCGTGCGCGACATGACCTTCATTCTCTCCTCCGTGACACGCCAGTCCGGCGGCACCAGTCCGAAACCGGGAGCGATGATGTAGACGCCCGCTTCGGCGGCGAAATGGAGTGCGTAGCCGATCTTCCCGCGGAAGTAGAGAGAGCTCATGAACGCGAACGCCATGGCGATCGGCACCCCCTCCGCCGACCGGTACATCCGCGCCGCCTCGAAGCTCGCATTCGGCGAGATGAATTGCTTCGCCCGGACACCGGAGGTATTGGCCGGGGATAGGAGGAAGATTGTCTGAGGCACGGGCGTGGAACGTTTGCGGGAAGTGGGTGCTTCCCGCGTAAGCTACCCACTCCCATGCCACACATCCTCCTCTTCACCCTCACCATCGCCGCGATCAGCACGCTTTGCATTGCACCGATCGCGTTGGCGCTGGCGGCGTGGTCGTGGCGGGCGGGGACGAGGGGGATGGTCGTCGATGCGCTCGGGGCGTTGCCCCTCGTGCTGCCGCCGACGGCGGTCGGATTCATGTTGCTGGAGATCCTTTCGCGGCGCAGCCCGATCGGCGGATTTCTCGAGAGGATCGGCGTCCAGGTTCTCTTCACGCCGAAGGCGGTCGTCCTGGCGTGCGCGGTGATGTCGTTTCCACTGATGTTCACGGCCTTCCGCGTGGCCATCGAGACCTCGGACCGGCGCTTTTTCGATGTAGCCCGTACCCTGGGCGCGTCGCCCGCGCGCGCGTTCGTCCGCGTGACGCTGCCGCTGGCGTGGCGCGGTCTGCTCAGCGGGATGATTCTCTCCTTCTGCCGGTCCCTTGGCGAGTTCGGCGCCACGATCCTCATCGCCGGCAACATTCCCGGCCGCACCCAAACGCTGGCACTGGCGATTTACGACCGCGTCCAGAACGGCACCGAGCGCGAGGCGCTGGTGCTGGTGGCGTGGGTGGTCGGGATGGCCTGGGTGCTGGTGGCCATCAGCAGCGTGCTCATCGCGCAGCAGCGGAGACGGTTGGCGGCGTGATCGAGATCGACGTCCGGCTGCCGCTCGCGCCATTCCGGCTGGAGGTTCGCTGCTCGTTGACGGCCAACGTCACGGCGCTGGTCGGCCGCTCCGGCTCGGGAAAGACATCGCTGGTCGAGTCGATCGCCGGACTCCGCCGCGCACAGGGACGAATCGTCATCGACGACACGACTCTGCTCGATAGCGATCGCGGCATCGACCTTCCGCCCGAGAGCCGCGGTATCGGGTACGTGCCGCAGGATGCGGCGCTTTTTCCGCATCTGCGCGTCGCGGAGAACATCCGCTTCGGCGGCAGCGGCCGCGAGCGTTTCGACTCACTCGTCGAAGCGCTGGAGTTGGCTCCGCTGCTCGAGCGCGCGTCGGCATCACTCTCGGGTGGGGAGCGGCAGCGGGTGGCCTTGGCGCGGGCGCTGATGACGCGTCCCCGGTTGTTGCTGCTCGATGAACCGCTGGCATCGATCGATCAGCCTCTCCGCGAGCGCATCCTTCTCTACCTCCGCCGCGTACGCGACCTCGGCATTCCTATGATCTATGTCACGCATCAGCCGTTCGAAGCGCTGGCGCTCAGCAGTTGGTGTGTCGTTCTCCGTGATGGCCGCGTTGCCGCCGATGGCCCGTCGCGTGCCGTGCTCGCCGATCCTGCCGTGGCCGGCAATGTCGAGAATGTCTTCGAGGTGTCGGACCCGCACCACGATCCCGCCCTCGGCATTACGCGCGTGACGACAGGCGGTGGACTGGCTCTGGTGCTGCCGTACGATCAGGTCGCTGAGGCGAGGTTTCCGCTGGTCGTCCGAATCAGCGCGGACGACGTCGTCGTGTTCGGTGAAAAGCCGTCCGCGATCTCGTCTCGCAATGTTTTCGAGGGGACGGTGGCGTCCCTGCGGGCGAGCGAGGGTATCGTCGACCTGACCGTGACGACGCCGGAGCCGCTGAGCGTGCGGATCACCAGGGCGGCTGCGGAGGATCTGAGCCTGGTGGAAGGGGCAACGATCTGGCTGGCGTTGCGAAGCCGGGCGTTCAGGATCGTTGGATGATGGGTTGCTGAGTTGCAAGGTTGCATGGTTGCATGGTTGCGAGGTTACGAGGTCTCGCGGTTTCACATCGGAGTCAACTGTTCAACCGACCCAGCAACCCAGCAACCGCGTTTACAATGTCCCCATGTTGATCAAAGGAATGACCGAGCAGGAGATCCGGGTCCTGCAGGAGTTTCGACGGATGGCCGTGGAGTCGCTGGGGATTGCTGCGATCAAAGCGATCAAACACCCGGCCGGCGGTGGCGAAGGACCGGCGTTTGCGCTGGTCGACAAGGGCTTTCTGACGGCGGACGCGGCGCGAGAGACCTTCACACTCACGGAGAAGGCGAAGGATTTCCTCTCGTACGACCCGAAGCCGGAGTTCGAGGAGACAGGCGCCGGGGGGGCGGTTTCGGCGGATGCGGCTGAGTGAGTTGCACATAAATTGGTGCAATCTATAACCCACGCAAATTCAGTCGTTTAGCTCGTGCGCGCGCGGCGCGCATCGGTGCCTGTGCGCGTAAACGCCGTTGACTCAGGAACTTAGCTGTCGTAGCATGTGTCGCCGAGGATTGGAAATGAAAGATGGCGACAAAGCAAAAGCCAAAGCAGCCAAAGCCAAAGCCTCAGGGAAAAAAGTCAGCAGCAAAACCGCCTCAAAAGAAAAAGGCGGCAAAGCCGTCAAAGCCGGCAGCAAAAAAGAAAGCAGCGCCTCCGCCAAAGGCCAAGCCGCAAAAAAAAGCAGCAGCACGGGTAGCGTCAAAGCCACTCCCAAAGCCGGCGCCAAAGCCGTCTCCAGCTCCAAAAGCAACGGCAAAGCCCCCCGCGCCGACGCCGAAGCCATCACCTTCACCAATCCAGCCATCGAGAGCGCCTTCAAGCGCGCCGTCAAGAAGTATCCCAACGCTTTCCGCCGCCTCACCGACTGACAGCGGGATGCGGTATCTCAGCGTTCAGGACCTGGTAGAGCTGCATCGTGCGGTCAGTACGGAGTTTGGCGGCAATCAGGCCCATCCAGGCGTGGTCGACTCGCAGTTCGGCCTGCTGAATGCCGTGCAGCGCCCGCAGGTGACCATGCTCGGCCGCGAGGCCTACGCCACGTTCCCCGACAAAGTAGCGGCGTTCCTGTTCGCACTCCTCATCAACAGCCCGTTCCGCGGTGGCAATCGCCGCGTGGCGCTCGCTTCGCTCTTCGCGTTCTGCGAGCTCAATAGCCGGACCGTCGATTCCCGCATCCTCGACGAAAAGGCCGCCGAGGGGCTCTTCAAACGCGCCGCGGGCCATCGTGAGCTCGGTATCCCGCCGGAAAACGTCTTCCGGGAGATCCGCGAAATGATGACGCGCGCGATCGTGCCGCTTTCGTGATGTAGGCACGGCTTGTGATCTTCCTGACACGCAGGAGGATCCATGGCTACGAAAAAGAGCAGCAAAGCAACGCGTACCCCTGACGCGATCGCGCTTCTGAAGAAAGACCACGAGAAAGTTCGCGGTCTGCTCGGCGATCTCGATAAATCGGCGATGCACGGAGGGCCGAAGGCCGAGAAGCTCGTCACGCAGATCGATACCGAGCTGAAAATCCACACCACCATCGAGGAGGAGATTTTCTACCCCGCCTACCGCGAGGCCGTTCGCTCGAAGGAGGACAAACAGTTGTACTTCGAGGCGAAGGAAGAGCACCACGTCGTCGATCTCGTTCTTCCCGAGGTCAACGACGGCGAAAAGGGGGGCGAGGAGTTCGCCGCCAAGGCGAAAGTGCTCAAAGAGCTCGTCGAGCACCACGCCGGCGAGGAAGAAAAGGAGATGTTCCCCAAGGCGCGGAAGGTCTTCAGCCGCACCGAGCTGCAGGATCTCGGGGACCGGATGGCGCAGCGAAAGAAGGAGCTGGGGGCGTAGAGGTTACTGAGTTGCTGGGTTGCTTGGTTACCTCAATAAACGCAGCAACCCTGCAACCCTTCTAACCCTTTTTCTCCCTCTCCGCCCGCTCGTGCATCGCCGCATTGATCCGCCCCAGCAGGATTCGGGCGACGCGGAGATCATGACCGGCATCGATGAGCAGGATGGTGATGTCGCCACCCGCCCACAGCAGGCCTGCCACGACGAACAGCCGCATCGCTTCGACGAGGAGTGTCATGAACGACGCCACACCGCTGGTGATCAGCCCTGTGACCACCTCGCCGAGCAGGATGATCAGCAGCAGAATGGCCAGGACCTTGAACAGCCGCGCGATGTAGCGCAGCGCCACATACGGCTCGAGATCCTCGGTTCGCACTTCGCTGTCCCGCGCGCGCTTATCGTCCGCGCGTACCGGAGGCGCTCCGCAGGCCGGACAGACGCGCGACGGATCGGAGCGCGCCGCGCCGCATTCGGGACAGTTGATTGGAGTCTTCGTAACTGCTTCGACCACGGTACCTCCTGAATCAAGAAGTTGTCGGTTATCGGTTATCGGTTATCAGGAAGGTATTCATTCTCCTGACCGACAACTGACAACTGACAACCGCTTCACCCATTGCCCGTTCCGCGCCACCTCGCGCGAAAGCCGCGCACGTCGATGTGCGTAAACGGGCCATGGCCGCAGCATGCGGAATAAACGCCAACTCCGCCGACCAGAGACGGATTCTTCCTCTCCACCCGCTCGACGGCCTGCAGGATCACTTCGGCGTCGTGGACGTCGACCTTGTGATCGCCGTTGAGGTCGTCCATCGAACCGTTGCCGTCGTTGTCGATGAAGATGTCCGAGGCATCGCCGTACATGTGGCGGCTCAGGTTCGCCCGTCCCTCCGTGTTGCCGCCGCCGTGGTTGTACTCCGGCGTGCGGAAGCCGCTCATGATCTGCACGTGGTGAACGGGATGACCCATCGCCTCCAGCTCCTGAATCGTCAATTCGAGCTTGTCGAGCAGTTTCGGGTTCAACAGCAGGTACTTCGGCCAGACATTCGGCTGATCCTTCGTCAGGAAGTTGCGCAGTTTGAAGTGCGCCGAGATCGGCGTATCGACGTTCCCCTGCGTCACCTCGATGAACCCGGCCGGGTTCGCGTATGCCGGCGTCTTCGGCGTGCCGCCGTTCTCGAACGGCCAGCTTCCGAGGTAGTAGGTTCCGATGTGACCAGCCTGTTTTTGGGAGAACGGAACGAGGGTGATGACGCTGAAATTGTCGAGCTGGCGCATGGCCTGATCGATCTGGACGGCCAGCTTGTAAACGCCGGGCTGCTCGGGCGCAGTGAAGTCGGAGGCGACCTTCTCGGATGCGCCGCCCGTCAACACCGACTTCGCGCCGCTCGGAGCGCCGGACGCGATCGGAGATCCCGGCGTGACCGTCGTGAAGAACACTTTTCCGCTGCTGCCGCGCAGCGGGTTGAGAAATCCGAGCATGGCGTCATTGATGTAGGCGGTGGTCGGGGCATCGGGCTGCACGATCTGGGCGACGATCTGCTGCGACGGCATGGGCGCCGGAGGCGGCGGTGTCTTCACGCCGGCGGCCCTGGCCTCGCGCACCACCTCGCGCTGCTGCTCGAGCGCCGTATGAATCGCACCGATCCAGCCGGTGACGAACAGCAGCACGACCACGACGGCGATCCATGTGAAGACATGCTCCTGCCGTTCATTGAGACCGCCGAAGATCCGATGCCGCTTCTGTGCGCGTGGGAACAGGCTCTCTGGCACGAACGGTCAAGGTTCACGAGGCGTGCCGTAGACGGAGCGCTGGCGTCTCGCCGGCTGGCTCGGCGCGCGTCCCGCCGCCGCGGTTAGCAGAAAATGTTTGGAGTCTTGCGGGGCGGGCGGCGGGTTGTTTCCGAAGGGCTTGGCGTCTCGCCCCGAACCGGTAAGACTCCCAACATCGCTGGTAACCGCGGGCGGCGGGACGCGCGCCCGGCCAGCCGGCGAGACGCCAGCGCTCCGGCCACAACCCTCCCCTATACTCCCGCCCGTGATCGAACAGGAGCGAAGCGACCTCACGGCCGGCGTCATCCGGTCGCTTCTCTGGCTGGCGGCGTTCTGTTTTGCGGCGGGGATCTTTCTCACGGCCACGCTCCTGCTGCGCGGCGTTCCGCCTACGCCCCATGTGGCGGTGGGGCGGGTCACGGTCGAGAATGCCTCGAAGCTGCGCGACTACCTGACGGCGCTGCTTTTCTTTCTCATCGCCCCGGCCGCCACCATCCCGCTCTACCGGCTCGGAGCGCGTGAGAATGAGCGGCTCCGCGCGGCGGTGGCCGGCGACGGGATGCGCAACCTCGGCTCCATCCTGTTCATCGCTCCATTCTTCCTGGCGCCGTTTCTCTACCTGACGACCTTCAAGCCCGCCTGGCCGGTCCTCATCCCGGTGGCCGTTTCGCAGATCCTGCCGCGTGCCGTCATCGCCTGGCAGCGCAGGCGGTGGGTGCGGCGGCTGTTCGCAAGAGAGTTGATCCCGCATCACGCGCTCATCTCCGTCGAAGCTCTCGCCTGGATCCTCTTCCGCTACATCGCCGTCGGAAAACGGATCGCGCATATCCCCACGCTCTTTCTCGAGATCGCCTTCATCGCATTCTTCATCGCCCTTTTCTGGCTGGTCTTTCTGCTCGTGGCCCGGATCGCCGCGTTCACGTTCGATCTGACGACGGAAGCGGCGTTGCAGCGAATCGGCATCGCCGCATTGCCGCTGGTCATCCTGCCGGCGCTGGCGCTGCTCTTCATACCGGGAAACAGAGCCATCACGATCGTCGTCGGCATGGTGCTGGTCGCTCTGCCGTTGGCGCTGCGATCCCGCACGCCGATCGATGGCCGCGCCGTCCGGAATCTCGTCGCCTACGCCATCCTCCCCTTTCTGCTGTTCTGCATCAGCTACGCGTCGACGGCATCGCTGACGCAGTGGATCGACCTCTTCCACCGCGGCGAGTCGCTCGGGCCGGCATCGGATCTCCTTCGCGGCAAAGTGCCGTTCCGCGACGTCTTCGTGTTGCATGGGCTGCTCGAAGACGGCCAGCTCGATACCTGGCTCATGGAGCTCTTCGGCCGGAGCGTGAACGTCGTCATCCTCCGCCCGGTGATCCTCGGCTCCGTCGCTGTGGCCATGCTCTGGTACCTCGGCATGGTGATCTTCGACTCGGTCCCGCTGGCGATGTTCTCGATCCTGCTCGGGGCGGTGACGACCGTCGACAACGAACGGGCGCTGCTCGAAATCCTCGCCATCGCGCTGCTCATCGGCGCGCTACGGCGAAACTCACCGTGGCTTGCTTGCTTCAGCGGCGTTGCCGCGGGCGTCACGATGTTCTACAGCCTCGATATCGGCCTGTACACGGTTGGCGGCGGAGTGCTGGCGATTCTGGCTCTTACCCGCGGGTCGGTCCAGCGCCTGCGAACCCTGCTGACGTTCCTGCTGGGCGTCGGTTTCGGCATGGCGCCGTTTCTCATCTACCTCGGCATGCGCGGCGCGATCGGTGCCTTCCTGGCGACCTCGTTCGTGGCCATCCCGCGCATCATCGACGCGGTCTGGTCGTTGCCCTTCCCCGATCTGACGACCACATTCCGCCGGAACCTCAACCTGCACACGCTGTCCGACTTCGTCCTCTCCGATCAGTTCCGCTTCATCCTCAACATCCTGGTCATCGGCATCGCGCTGATCGTGCTCGTGCAGCGGAGGATCGCGCGCCGCACCGGCTCGCTCGATCTTTCGCTGGCCGTGCTCACCGCCTTCGCAATCCTCACGCAACGGAGCGCCCTCGGCCGCGCCGATTTTCCGCATCAATACTTTTCGGCATTCCTGATCGGTCCGATGATCCTGATCCTGCTCGTTCTCCTCGGCCGCGCGACGATCAACCTCTGGCAATCACGCGATCGCGCCGTGCAGGCCTTCATTGTCCTGGCGATGGCGACCCTCGTGCCGATGCTGGCGGTGATTCTCTGGGTTCCCGATCTGGCCAACATGCGCCTCGACGACATGACGCACTACCTCGGCCGCGTCAGCCGCATCGGCTGGATCGATCCCGCGGCGGAGGAGATCCGCGGGCGTATCGAAGGGGTCAAGGCCGTAGTCGATGAGCTCAGCAAACCGGGACAGCCGATCTTCGACTTCTCCAACCAGCCGGCGCTCTACTTTTTCTGCGACCGCCCCAACCCGACGCGTTTCTACCAGGTGCCGATCCTCTCGCCGCGCGACTATCAGATCGAGACGATCCGCGCGCTGGAGCGCGCCAGACCGCCGCTCGTCATCCGTCACTCGCCGCAGGAGTTCGACGTCTTCGACGGCATCGACAACTCCATCCGCGCGCAGGCGGTGGCCGGCTACATCGACGACCATTACACCTACGCGCGCTCGACGCGCGGCGTCGAGATCTGGCGCCGCCGTGCCGAGGTGCCGACGCTCGACCTCAACGGCTATCTGCGCCGCATCCGTATCCCTTCGCTCGAAGAGCTCGGGATGATCGGCGAGCGCTCGCGGGTGGTCTTCCCCTCGGTCGGCAGTCTTCCGGGCGCGAACGCGAGCTACTGGCGCAGCGATCTGACGTTGCTCAACCCATTCAAGGACCGGATGCCGCTCGGACTGCGCTACGTCTCCGGCGACGTTCGCATCGACCGCGCCGTCACGATCCTCGGCGGGCAAAGCCTGCGATGGGAAGACGTCGTCCGCTCGCTCTTTGGCGCCCCCGAGGGGAGCGGCGTGCTGTGGATCGAATACCGGGGACAGCACCCGCCGGTGGCGCGGCTCAAGACGTACGACTCGGCGCACAACGCGCAGGGCTCGGTCGATCCGCCGCTTTCGATGCGCGATTCAGCCTCGGCAGGCGACAACGCTGACCTGACCATCGTCGGCATCCCGGGCGGCGCGCTGCGGCGCGTCAACATCGGCGTCGTCAACGTCGGGAAAATCCCGGCCACCTTCCGCATCACCATCCGCACGCGCACCGGCCAGCAGATCGGAAAGACGTTCGAAGAGGGACTGGCCGAGGATGCGTCGCGGATGATTGCCGACATCGACAAGACCCTCGGAGTGCCGCTCGACGAAACGACCGCCGTCCACATCACCATGATCGCCGGCACCGGCGTGGCGTACGCGAGCATCGTCGATGCGAACGGGGACTCGCAGTTCCTGGCCGCGGTTGCGAGGTAGCGCGGTTACGCGGTCTCGCGGTGATGGTAATCAACGGCGCTGCAGAAAGCCCCGACCGCGAGACCGCGCAACCCCGAGACCGCGCAACCCCATCACCCGCCCCACTGCTGGAGCAGCACCTTCGCATCCTCCTGCGCCTTCGCCTCCTCGACCTCGTAGTTGGGGTCGTTCGGCGAGTTGATCACCTCACGCAGGATGCGGATGGCTTCCGGCCCGTTCTTGCTGTCTTCCGAGACCATGGCATCGGCCAGGAAGACCCGGGTGATCTTGCTGGCGGGATCGATCTTGTACGACTCCCGGAGGAAGCGCACCGCCTCCTTGCTCGATGCCCAACCGGTCATGAATGGGACGCGCGGCGTCTCGTCGTGCAGTCTGCCGAGGACGCGCTGCGGGCCGCCGCCCTCCATCTTCGGATCGACCAGCATGGCGATGGTGGCTTCCCGCCGGATGCGGTCCGCGGCCCCTTCCCGCACCGCGGCCATCTTGCCGTAGGCGAGCGCCCACTCGCCCCAGTTCACCGAATCCCAGAAATACACCTGGCCCGCGCCGGCGATCGCCCGCGCCGCATTGGCGACCTCTTTTTCCGGCGCGTTCGCCTTGATGCCTTTCGCTGACAGTTCGCGATGGACGATGGCGATCGCGGCATCGCCTTCCGTCTTGCCGGCCGCGTAGGTTCGCTTCTTCTCGTCGCTCGTCGAGGCGACATAGGCGCCTTTGAAGCGGATGGCGCGAAGCAGCTTCCACCGCGCCTCGAGATTGTTCGGTTCCTTCGCGGCCGCCTTCTGATACGCGCTGATGGCGGCATCGATCTGCGCCGCTTTGGCCCGGCCACCCTGGTGGCCCTCGGCGCGTGCATTCCAATGCTGGTCGCCTTCGCTCAATTGAGCCGGAGCGGCCAAAGCAATTGCCATGATTACGGAGGCGAGAAGCAGTGTTTTGCGCATGTTCCGATTCTATGGCACATCCCTTGAACCTCATCCGTAACGATGCGCATCACCATCGTTGCCGCCACTCTGCTGCTCCTCGGCGCCTGCCGCGGCGAGAAGGTTCCACGCGATTACCAGAACGCTCCTCCGGCGATGAGGCACCCGCCGACGTCATCGGCCCAGACGCCCTCCGTCAATGGCATGCGCGGCCCAGGCGCGGAGCCGAGCAAAGGCGCAGAAGGCGGAAACATCACCAGCCAGCCGACGTCGCCAATTCCCCCGACCGAGAAGCTCAAGAATCAGGCACCGGTGACGACGGCGACGCATACGTAGTTTCATGGAGCGAGGCAGTGGATTAGTGGATTAGAACCGGTGCCTCCGACACCTAATCTACCAATCCACTAATTGACTGACACCGCGCTCCCAGGAGCTACGCCTTACAATCACTGCTCTTGCGACTGATCTTCTTCGGCACTCCCGAGTTCGCCGTTCCCTCACTCGAAGCGCTGTCTCGCGAACACGACATCGCCCTGGTCGTGGCGCAACCGGACAAACCTGCCGGCCGCGGGATGAAGATGCAGGCGCCGGCGGTGGCGGTGAAGGCGCGGCAGCTTGGATTGCCGCTGGCGCAACCGCCGAAGATCCGCAACCCCGAGTTTCTGGCGTCGATTGCCGCGCTGCAGGCCGACGCCGGCATCGTCGTCGCCTACGGAAAGATCCTGCCGGCCACTCTGCTGGCGATTCCACGGCAAGGGTTCCTGAACGTGCACGCCTCGATCCTGCCGAAGTATCGAGGTGCTGCGCCCATCCAGCGCGCCATCGAACATGGTGAGACCACCACCGGCGTGACGATCATGCGCGTCGATGAGGAGCTCGATCACGGCCCGATGCTGGCGGTCGAGACGACGGAGATCGGCCCCGATGAACGGATGCCGTCGCTCGCGGCGCGCCTCTCGCGCCTTGGCGCGGAGGCGCTGGCGCGCGTGCTGGCGTCGCCGCCGCCCGAAACGCCACAGGATCACGCCGCCGCAACCTACGCACCGAAGATCGAAAAGAGCGAAGGGGCGATCCGCTGGACGGAGACGACCGCAACGATCTACAACAAGTTCCGCGCCTTCGATCCCTGGCCGGGCGTCTTCTCCGGCGATCTGAAACTGATCGACATCGCACCGGCTTCCGGTCACGGTGAGCCGGGAACGATTCTGTCGACCGGCAAGGACGGGGTGATCGTGGCGACTGGTGATGGTGCGCTGCGGTTGATTACGGTGCAGCGGCCTGGGAAGGGGCCGGTGAATGGAGGTTCCATCCTGACGGTGAGCGGAGCGAGCCTGTCAGGATCTCCGGTGATATCGCGATGAATTAGCCCACTTGCGAAAAAGCATCGACCGCGATTGAGAAACGCGCGGTATGACCGGAGATCCTGCCGTGGTTCGCTTCGCTCACCGGCAGGATAGACATTGACTACTACAGATCGCCAACGCGCCCTCCAACAAATCCGCCGAATCGAGCGCGAGTCAGCCTTTGCGTCCCTCCTCCTGACCAACGACGCCGGCTTCGTCCGGACGCTCGTCCTCGGCGTGCTCCGCTGGCGCTCGCGGCTCGATTTCGTGATCGATGCTTTTGCGAAGGGGGCCATCGAGCCGGAGATCCGCGACATCCTTCGTCTCGGAGCACTGCAATTGCTGTTCATGCATGTCGCACCGCACGCCGCTGTCGGCGAGACGGTACAGCTTGCACCGCTGCGGGCACGCGGTTTTGTGAACGCCATCCTCCGTCGCATTTCCAGGAACGCCCCGGAGCCGGCCGATGTGGCCACCCGCACCGCGCACCCGCAATGGCTCATCGATCGCTGGAGTCGGAAATACGGCGCCGAGCGCGCGGCGAAGATTGCCGAGGCGAATCAGGAGCTGTCGTTTCCCGACGTCATGACAGACTTGCCGCCTCCGGACGCCGTCGCCTCCACGCTCGTCCCCGGTATGTGGAAACTGAGCGGATCGAGCGCGGACGTCGAGGGCGTCGTGCTCGATGAAGGAAGCGCCGTCATCGCCGACATCGCCGCCGCTGCGGGCGACGATGTTCTCGACCTTGCCGCTGCGCCCGGAGGCAAGTCGCTGGTGATGCGCGCACGCGGCGCACGCGTCGTCAGCAACGACATCTCCCTGGCCCGCCTGCGACCGCTCATCGGCCGGTCGAACGCGCTCGTCGTCAGCGATGGCCGGCGTCCGCCGTTTGCACGTCAGTTCCGTGTCGTCCTGCTCGACGCCCCCTGTAGCGCCACCGGCACGATCCGCAAGAATCCCGAGCTCAAGTGGCGGCTCGCGGAGTCTGATCTTGCATCGTTCGCGGCCCTGCAACGTGAGCTACTGACGTCAGCGCTCGATCTGGCATCGGAGACGGTCATCTATTCGACCTGCTCATTGGAACCGGAAGAGAACGATGACGTGGTCGAGGACGTCCTTCGGGCGCGAAGCGATTTCGTTCGCGGCGATATAGCAAAGTTCGTGAACGCCAACGTGGCGCCGTGGGTGGATTACGGCGTGCTTCGTCTGACGCCGGAAGCGGGGACCGACGGGTTTACCGCACACGTGTTATCGAAGTCATCCTGACGATGAGCGTAGCCCTGGGACCGCGGGCGTCCCGCCCGCGCTTTTAGGCAGCAGCATGCCGAGCATAAGACGCGGTCGAGACGCCCGCGGTCCCAGGGGATGAGTGAACCTTACATCCGGGCGGTATCACCGGAGATCCTGACGGGCTCGCTGCGCTCGCTGTCAGGATAAACTCAGGATATTGGCTCGCGACCTACTCATCGGCAACGGCTCACTCGTCATCGGCTTCGACGCCGCGTACCGGATCGCCGACGTCTATTTTCCGCATGTCGGCCTCGAGAATCATGCCGGCGAGCGCTTCCGTTTTGGCGTCTTCGCGGACGGTGTATTTTCCTGGGTCGAGAGCGATCGATGGCTGCGGACTCTCACCTATCTGCGCGAGACCAACGTCACCGATGTCAGTTGCGTGAACGAAGACCTCGGCATTCGCCTTCGCTGCTACGACGTGGTCGACTCCGAGGCCAATGTCTATGTACGGAAAGTCGTCGTCCGCAATCTGCGGAGTGAGCCGCGGCGGGTGAAGCTCTTCTTTCACCACGGCTTCGAGCTGTATGGCAGCCCGAACGCCGATACGGCGATGTTCGATCCCGATTCGGCCAGCATCATCCACTACAAAGCCAAGCGGTACTTTCTCGTCAGCGGCGCGACCGATGCCGGTTCCGGCGTCAGCGAGTATTCGTGCGGGCGAGCGGGCATCGATGACAGCGAAGGGACGTGGCGCGACGCCGAAGACGGCGTGCTGTCGATGAACGCGATCCAGCAGGGGGCGGTCGACTCGACGATCGCTCTGCCGGTCGACCTCGAGCCGCTCGGCAGCCAGACGGTGTTCTACTGGATCTGCGCCGGCGCGCGCTACGGCGAGGTGCGGAAGCTCGATCAATACGTGCGCGAGGAGACGCCGGCGCGGATCATCGCCCGCACCGCCTCGCTCTGGTACACGTGGGTCAACAAATCGAGCGAGGACCTCAGTGACCTCCCCGAGGAGATTCTGGATCTGTATCGGCGATCGCTGCTGGTGGTACAGACGCACTGCGACCACCGGGGAGGGATCGTCGCCGCAGCCGATTCCGACATCGAGGTCGGCCACAACGACCACTACGCCTACGTCTGGCCGCGCGACGGATCCTTCGTCGCCGACGCCATGGACCGGGCCGGATTTCATCAGATCGCGCGTCGCTTCCTGCAGTTCGCGCACGACACGATCAGTAACGATGGTTACTTTCTCCACAAGTACGCTCCCGACGGTTCGGTGGCGTCGTCGTGGAATCCCTGGGTACGCGATGGGAAGAAGCAGTTGCCCATTCAGGAGGACGGGACCGCGCTGGTGGTCTGGCTTTTGGCGCGGCACTGGGACAGGACGCGCGACCTCGAATTCATCCGCGGCGTCTACCGGCGGCTGGTCGTGCAGCCGGCCGACTTCATGGCGCGGTTCCGCGATCCGGAGACGCATCTCCCTCTGCCGTCGTTCGACATGTGGGAGGAGCGGCAGGGCGTCTTCACCTTTACGTCGTCGGCGGTCTGCGCGGCGCTGCAGGCGGCGGCTGATCTGGCGAATCTGTTCAACGAGCAGGATCGCCGCACGCATTACTTACAGGTCGCCGCGGAGATCCGCGAGGCCATGGTGCGGCATCTCTGGCTCGAGGATGAGGGGCGTTTCGCACGTGGGTTGACGTTGCACGGCGATTCGCTGGAGCTCGACCGTACCGTCGATGCCTCGACCTTCGCCACCTTCTTTCTCGACGTGTTCGCACCCGACACGGCCATGGTGGAAGGGACGATGCGCGCCATCCGCGAGACGCTTTGGGTGCAGACCGAGATCGGCGGCGTCGCCCGTTACACAAACGACCGCTACCAGAGCAAGGTGGCGGACGACGATCCCGTGCCGGGGAATCCGTGGCTGATCTGCACGCTCTGGCTTGCCGAGCATGCCGTGGCCCGGGCCACGTCGATCGCCGAACTGCAGTCGGCCCTCGACCTTCTGCGCTGGGTGCGGGCGAAGGCGCGTCCGTCGCTCGTGCTTCCCGAGCAGGTTCACCCCCATACCGGCGCGGCGCTGTCGGTTTCGCCGTTTTCGTGGAGCCACGCCCAGGTCGTTTCGGTCGTCCGTGGATATCTCGACAGGCTTCATTTTCTGCGCCGGAACGGCGCAGAAAACGCGTCGCGCGCGCAAGTGAAAAATGTCGCCGGTAACTCCGTTGACAAACCATCTTCGTTCTCATAGATTGCAAAAAACCTAGGAAACATCACGGTTTTATGCATCGGTAAGAGGAGATTGTCTATGGCAGGCAAGGGTGACGTCATCAATGAAATCGCCGAACAGGCGGGCATTTCGAAGAAGGAAGCCGCGGCAGCGTTCGACGCGTTCGTAGGCTACATTTCCAGCACGTGTCAGAGCGGTGAGCGTTGCGCCATCCCCGGGCTCGGCAGCTTCGCCGTGTCGCAGCGGAAAGCGCGCGAAGGCCGCAACCCCCGCACGAACGAAAAGATCACCATTCCCGCATCAAAGAACGTCCGCTTCAAGGCAGGCAAAGACCTGCGCGAAGCGGTGAATGCGAAGCGCGCAAAGAAGCGGTAACCGCAAACGCGCATCGGTCGAAGCGCCTCGCCGCGGCGGGGCGCTTTCATTTTGCGGCGTATTCCTTGTCATCCTGAAGGATGCCAGAGATGTCCTGCAGCGACCGGCACACGCGCAACGCCATCGCCGCGATCACCTCCGATGGCTCGATCAGGTCGGGGACGATGATCACCTCCATCCCCGCCGCACGCGCGGCGCGGACGCCAGCCTCGGAGTCTTCGAGCACCAGGCACTCCTCCGGCGCGATGCCGAGGCGTTGCGTCGTCAACAGGAAGAGGTCGGGGGCCGGCTTCGAGTGCTCGACTTCATCGCCGCAAGCGATGACGTCAAATCGCGCGGCGAGCTCGCCGAGACAGCGAAGGGCGGTCGATCGCGGAGTCGACGTCGCCAGCGCTTTCGGAATGGCCATGGCATCGAGAAGGTCGAGCAGCTCGATCGCTCCCGGCTTGCGCGGCAGCGGCGTGCGAGCCAGGCGCTCGTCCCAGTCGCGGCGCCAGCGCAGGCGAAACTCTTCGAGCGGCAGGGCTTCGCCGAAGCGCTCGATCAGCAGACGCTCCGTTTCGTCGTTGCCGCGGCCGACGAAGTGCGCGTAAAACTCGTCGTCGATCGGGCAGCCCAGCTCCGCGGCTGCGGTCTGCCACGTCACGCGGTAGAGCGGCTCGCTGTCGAGCAGCAGCCCGTCCATGTCGAAGATGACGGCGCGCGGCTTCAAACCCATGCCTTCGGGACGAAGAGCCGCTCGTACAGGTTGATGGCATAGCGGTCGGTCATGCCGGCGATGAAATCGATGGCCAGCCTCTCCACCGGTTCGCCGGTGCCGGTGTGGAGAAACGCCTCCGGATGCGCCACGACGTGCTCGAATAGAGCCGTCAGCGTCCGCTGCGCCTTCACGAATTCGTCGCGCACTGCCGGCGTCAGATACATGTTCTGAAACATGTACGTCCGCAGCTCTTCGAGCGCCTCGAGCACCTCGGCGGACATCGAGATCGATTCGTACTCGCACGCCAGCGTGGCCTCGATGACGTCGCGCACCATCCGGTCGATGCGCTGTCCGGCCTTGTTCCCGAGGGTCTTGCGGATCTCTTTCGGGATGTCGTTCTCGGTCAGCACACCGGCGCGGATGCCGTCGTCGATGTCGTGATTCACGTAGGCGATGATGTCGGAGATGCGGACGATGTCGCCTTCCAGCGTGAGTGCGCGCGACTTCGGGCGGCGACGCAGCAGCTCCCCTTTCTCGCCCTTCGAATGTTTGAGGATGCCGTCGCGCACTTCGATGGTGAGGTTCAATCCCCGGCCGTCGTTCTCCAGCACCTCGACGACGCGCACCGATTGCCGGTAGTGATCGAAGCCGCCTTTGACGAGCTTGTTCAGCGCCGCCTCGCCGGCGTGGCCGAATGCGGAGTGGCCGAGGTCGTGCCCGAGCCCGATGGCCTCGGTGAGGACTTCGTTCAGCCGCAGCGACTTCGCGATCGTCCGCGCGATCTGCGTGACTTCGAGCACATGGGTGAGCCGTGTCCGGTAGTGGTCGCCCTCGGGGGCGAGAAAAACCTGCGTCTTGTGCTTCAGCCGCCGGAAGGCCTTGCAGTGGATGATCCGGTCGCGGTCGCGCTGGTAGGAGGGACGAAGGTCGTCTTCCGCCTCCTCCCGGTCCCGTCCGCGCGTCTCCGCGCTCCGCGCCGCCCGCGCGACCATCGTGTCGCGCTCGATGTTCTCGAGCATTTCGCGGATGGTGGTCATGGGCGCACTTTACCGCGAGGCTGCCACCTCCGAGAGACTTCGAGTCGCATGCAAGGGACTCGGAGTCGCAAAACGAGACTCGGCGGTCGCATGCGAGGGACTCAGAGTTGCAAAATGAGACTCGGGGGTCGCATGCAAGGCACTCAGAGTCGCAAATTGAGACTCGGGGGTCGCGTGCAAGGGACTCAGAGTCGCAAATTGAGACCCGGGGGTCGCATGCAAGGGACTCGGAGTCGCAAAATGAGACTCGGGAGTCGCGTGCAAAGGACTCAGAGTCGCAAATTGAGACCCGGGGGTCGCATGCAAGCGACTCAGAGTCGCAATTTGAGACTCGGAGTCGCAAAATGAGACTCGGGATTGTTTACGCGAGACTCAGATATCTCCAGAAGGGCACTTTCAGTGTCTCCGCAAGGTGACAGTCCAACTGTGTGATTCGTCTCAGAACGGCTTTTCGAGCGACTCGGACTGTGGTGTGAACAACTTCGCGCCGTCGGCGGTGATGTGCATGTCGTCCTCGAGCCGCACGCCGAACTCGCCGCGGATGTAGATGCCCGGCTCGTTGCTGAAGGCCATCCCAGGTTGGGCGCGCAGCGATCGGGCCCATCCGAACATGTTGTTCTTCACCAGGTACGGCCACTCGTGGCCGTCCATCCCGATGCCGTGTCCGAGGCGATGGGAGAAGTACTTGAAGCCGGGGCCGTAACCGGCGTCGACGATGACACCTCGCGCCGCGGCGTCGATCGATTCGAGCGGGGCGCCGGGTTTCGCGGCCTTGAGCGCCGCGTTCTGGGCACGCCGGACGATGTCGAAGACCTTGTTCATCTTGTCTGTCGCTTTGCCGAGCACGAACGTCCGCGTGATGTCGGACTGGTAGCCTTCGACGGTGCAGCCATCGTCGATCATGATGATGGTGCCTTCCTTGATGGTCTGCGGCGTCGATGACCCGTGCGGAAGCGCGGTGTACGGTCCGGTCTGCACGCTCGCCTCGCCCGGGAACCCGACGCGGCGGTAGGCCTGCGAGATCAGGTTCGAGACGTCATGCTGCGTCATGCCGGGCTGGATGGCCTGGTAGACGGCGTTGTAAACCTTCAGCGTGGCGGTGTTCGCCACCTGCATCAGCTCGATCTCGTGGGCGTCCTTGATCATGCGGCAGCCGGCGGTGATGGCCGTGCCGAGGACGACCTTCGCCTGCGGTGCCGCGGAGGCGATGCCATCGCTCCAGACGAGTTTCGTCGTCTCTTCGATGCCGATCGCTCCGGTCCCGAGGCCGCGGTCCTTTAGCCCTCGGGCGACGAGCGCGTAGGGGCTTTCGTCTTCGTTCCAGGTGCGGACGTCGGCGTGATCGCCACCGAACGGACCGAGGGCGATCTGCTCGCGTGCCCGATCCTCCTCGAAGGCCGGGCAGACGAAGAACGGCTCTCCCTTGACCGGGATGACGCAGGCGAAGAGCCGTTCACCGCCGCCCCAGCGCATGCCGGCGAAGTAGACCAGAGAGGTGCCGCCGGTCAGGACGAGTGCGCCGATCTTGTGCTCCACCATCAGCCGCTTCGCCTTCTCGATGCGCGCGCGCCGCTCCTCGTTCGTGATCGGCCTGGCCTGATCGCGCATCGACGTCAGCGCGGCGATGGAGGCGGGCGATGGCGTGTCCGAGGGCTGCTCGCGCTGCGCGAAGAGCGAGGGCGTTCTCCAGAGGACGGTGAGAGCGGCGGAGGCACCGATGAATTTGCGGCGGTTCATTTGGGAGATTCAATCACGCGGAGACGCGGAGGCGCGGAGAAAAACAACTCTCTCCGCGGCTCCGCGCCTCCGCGTGATCAAAGATTCAGCTCCAGAAAACGCGTCCCTTCAACCGGGTTGAACCGGTACGGTTCAATCTCGACGAAGCCGAGCGACCGGTAGAGCGGGATGGCGGCGATCATCGTCGGCAGGGTATCGAGGCGCATGCGTTTGTAGCCGCGCTGCCGCGCCTCTTCGATGATGCGCTCCGCCAGGCGGCGTCCGAGGTCGTGGCCGCGGAACTGAGGACGGACATAGAGGCGTTTCATCTCGCAGATCTCGTCATCGATGCGGCGGAGGGCGACGCAGCCGGCGGCATTCTGTTCATCCCGTGCGACGAGGATCTGCTCGTAGAACGCATCGAGCGTGGCCAGCTCGTGATCGAGGTTCTGGAAAGAGAGGTCGACGCCGAGGGAGGTGGCGTACTCGGTGATGAGCGCGCGGACGATCGTGAGGTCGTCCGCGGGCGCGATGGTGATCACACCAGCAACTCGCCCCGCAACACCGTCACGGCCTGGCCGGCGAGTTTCACGCGGTCGCCGTCGAGGCGGACGCGGATTGCGCCGCCGCGCGGCGAGGCCTGGTAGGCGTTCATCTCCGTCTTGCCGAGCTTTTGCGACCAGTAAGGCGTGAGGCAGCAGTGCGATGAGCCGGTGACCGGGTCTTCGTCGATGCCGGAGCCGGGGGCGAAGAATCGCGAGATGAAGTCGTACCGGCCGCTGCCGCGGCTGGTGACGATGATGCCGCGCACCGGCAGTTGCCGCAGGACGGAGTGATCCGGCTTGAGCGCCCGCACCTCGGCTTCCGACGGCAGCTCGACGAGGTAGTCGAACTGATTGCGGCCGACGTAGGACGCATTGGCGGTGCCGAGGGCGTCGAGAAGACCAGCGGGAGCAGCGATCGCCTCCTCGCGCTTGGCGGGGAAATCGAGCTCGATGAAATCGCCGTCGTGTTTTGCCGTCAGCACGCCGCTGCGCGTGTGAAAGCGCAGCACCTCGTCCGCGCGGATGTTCTCGCTCCAGATCGCATGCGCCGAGGCCAGCGTGGCGTGGCCACAGAGATCGACTTCGACCGCCGGCGTGAACCAGCGAAGCGACCAGCCATCTTCGAGCGGTGAGAGAAACGCCGTCTCGGCGAGATTCATCTCCGCCGCGACATTCGCCATCCAACGGTCATCCCGCGCGCCGTCCATGAAGCAGACAGCGGCGGGATTGCCTTTGAACGGCTCGCTGGTGAAGGCGTCGATCTGGAGAAGGCGCATTGTCGCGGTCTCGCGGTCTCGGGGTTGCGAGGTCTCGGGGTGAGGCCGCGCAACTGCGCAACCGCGAGACCTCGCAACCGCGTTACATCAGAATCCCTGAACCTTCGCCGCCTTGGCGTACATCCAGCGGACGAAGAGGAAGCCGACGATGATGACGCCGGCGAGGATGCCGTCGCGGACCCAGCGATCGGCGCCGTAGATGGTCGGGTAGTGGTTGCTGATCATCAGGAAGATCAGCGGGACTGACATGTAGGTATTCTGCCGTGAGCGCAGGCCGGCCTGGCGGACGGTTTCCGCGTCGGCCGGGTTGCCGTCCTTGACGCCGCGGATGATCTTCTGCTGATACGGCCAGATCACCATCCAGACGTTGAGCGCCATCATCGTGCCGAAGATTCCGCCGGAGTGGATGTAGAGCGCGCGGCCGCTGAAGTGGCCGGCGGTGGCCATGAGGCAGTAGACGCCGGCGAAGAGGATCATGTTGATGATGCTGGCCACGGTGACGTTCGCGACCTTCTTCAGGATGAGGTTATAGATCACGAAGCCGACGGCCAGGGCGATCAGCACGATTGCCAGCCAGAGCCACGGATTGCCGACGTGGTCCTGCTCGAAGAGCACCGTCTTGGTCTGGTAATAGATGAGGCCAAGCAACAGGATGCCGGTGACCCAGGTCCACGCCGCGCCCCAGCGGAACCAGAAGAGAGCGCGCGGCATCAGCTCCGGCACGACGAGCTTCTTGGTCGGCCCGTCCATCTTGCCGGCGAAGGGTCCATTGACGAAGTTGAAGAACCAGAGGTGACCGATCCACATCACGCCGGCGACGACGTGGCCCCATCGGAAAATGAGCTGCAACCAGTTGTTCACTTCGGGGTTCATATGCCCTCCTCAATCTCTGCCGTTTGGGGTAGCCTGCGCCGGATTATATGACTCCCCATGAATTGGACGGTCGTGTGGCCATCGTCACCGGCGGCTCGACAGGCATCGGTCGTGCCACTGCGGAGTTGCTGGTGGCGCGGGGAGCGCTTGTTACCATCTTTGCTCGTTCGGCTTCCGCGGAAGCGCTCCCCAACGAAAACGTCCTTGCGGTCGACGGCGATGTCAGCGATCCGGAGGCAATCGAACGGCTGTTCTCGCAGACTGAAGCACGCTTCGGCGACTGCGACATCCTGGTCAACTGCGCGGGCATGATCGACCCGAAGCCGCTCGCCGAGGTGACGCCCGACGATTGGGACCGGATGTTCGCCGTCAACGTACGCGGCACCTATCTCGCCACGCGTCGCGCGCTCCCGGCCATGATTGCCAGGCGCGGCGGAGCGATCGTCAACGTCGCATCCATCTCCGGCGTCATCGGGCCGGAGAAGTTTCCGGGCTTCGTTTCCTACTGTGCCAGCAAGGCGGCGGTGATCGCCATGACGGAAGCGTTGGCGGTGGAGGTCAAGCAGTACGGCGTCCGGGTCAACAGCGTCAGTCCGGGGTCGGTCGATACCCGCATGTGGGCGGTGGCGAGCGGCGGCGCGCCTGCGGCGATGACTCCGGAGGAGGTAGCCGAGGTCATCTGCTTTCTGGCCTCCGATCGGGCGCGCGCTGTGAACGGGCAGGACGTGCATGTCTACTCTTCGTGACGCGCGGCCGACCTGGGCCGAAGTCGATCTTGGCCGTTTCGACCGCAACGTTGACGTCATCGCACGATTGTTGCCGGAGGGCGCCCGGCTCGTCGCCGTACTGAAAGCAGACGGCGGGGGCCATGGCGCCGTGGAGTTGGCGAGGCGGCTGACGATCGATCGCGTAGCCATGATCGCCCTGGCTCTCATCGAGGAAGCGGTCGAGTTGCGGCGCGCCGGGATCACGTTGCCGCTGATGGTTCTCGGACCGCTGTCGAGGGAGCAGGTCGGGATTGCGCTCGACAACGACGTCGCCATCGGCGTCGTCGGCCCCGAGGAGCTCGAGCACGTCTGCGCCGTGGCGCGGGAGCGGGAGGTGATCATCCATCTCAAGCTCGACACCGGCATGGGACGGATGGGGGTGCTCGAGAGCGAGCTTCCGCGAGTGATGGCGATGATTCGCGCCACGCCGCGTCTCCGGCTCGCCGGCATTTACACGCACCTGGCCAACGCCGACGACGCAACCGATCCCTTTACGGAAATGCAGATCGCCAACTACGACCGGATGCTGGCCACGCTCCGCGAGCATGGCATCGAGGCGCCACTCCATCACTTCGCCAACTCCGCGGCCACGCTGCGCGGCCTGGTGCGGCCGGGCGACTTCGCGCGCGTCGGCCTGGCGCTCTACGGACCGCGCCGGATCGAAACCGCGGCCGGGGCGATCGAGCCGGTGCTTCGCTGGCGCACGGAGATCATGCGGCTCAAGGAGCTGCCTGCCGGTCATGCCGTCGGTTACGGCACGACGTTCCATACGAAGCGGCCCAGCCGGATCGCCACGCTGCCGGTCGGTTATGCCGATGGCTATAGCCGCCTGCTCTCGAACAATGCCGACGTTCTCGTGCGGGGACGGCGCGCGCCGGTCGTCGGGCGGGTATCGATGGATCTCATCACCATTGACGTTACCGACATCCCGGAAGCCGCTGCCGGCGACGAGGTCGTGCTCCTCGGCGATGGCATCACCGCCGAAGAGCTGGGGCAGAAGTCGCAGACCATCTCGTACGAAGTCTTCTGCCGGATCAGCGATCGTGTCCCTCGCCACTATCGCGACGGTGGCACGTTTCGGGTACGCTCACGGTTCGCCGAATGAACCTTCTGGAACGGGTCGGCCGCGTTTTCATCCGCCTCTTCGAACAGACCGGCCTCTGGTTCGACATGCTTTGGCGGACCATCCTCTGGACGTTCCGCCCTCCGTTCGAAGGGCGGGAGTGGCTGCGGCAGATGGTGCGCGTCGGCGTCGATTCCATCCCGGTGGTCTTCCTGACGACCATGTTCACCGGGATGGTGATGGCGCTGCAGACGTACAACGGCTTTCATCGCGTCCACGCGGAGAACTTCGTCGGCAGCGTCGTGGCACTGGCAATGCTGCGCGAACTGTCGCCGGTGCTGGTGGCACTGATGGTCACCGGCCGGGTCGGGTCGTCGATGGCCGCCGAGATCGGGACGATGCGCGTCACCGAGCAGCTCGATGCGCTGCAGGCGCTGGCCACCGATCCGGTTCAGTATCTGTTCGTCCCCCGCGTGATCGCCGGCATCGTGATGCTGCCTCTCCTGACCATCCTCGGCGATGCCCTCGGCGTCGGCGGAGGCTACCTCGTCGGCGTGAAGATGATGGGGGCGAACCCGGTGGTGTACGAACAGAACACCTATCAATTCCTGCAAATGAACGATGTCTGGAGCGGGCTGATCAAGGCGGCCGTCTTCGGACTGATCCTGACCCTCACTGGCTGCGTGCGCGGCTACTACACCAGCGGCGGGGCGGAGGGAGTCGGCCGGGCCACGACCGCCGCGGTGGTGAGCGCGTCGCTGATCGTGCTGTTGAGTGATTTCTTTTTGACGAAACTGTTGTTTTGAGTTGCTGGGTTACTGGGTTGCTACGTTGCAGGGTGGGAAGGACCAAGCAACTCAGAAACTTAGCAACCCAGCGACCCAGCAACTCTGAAACCTTATGACCGACACCCCCATGATCTCCCTCCAGCACGTCGACAAAACGCTCGGCGGCAGGAAGGTGCTCGATGACCTGTCGTTCGACGTCGAACGTGGCGAGGCGTTGGTGATCGTCGGGGGATCGGGCGTCGGCAAGAGTGTGACGCTCAAGCACATCATCGGTCTCATGAAACCCGACCGCGGACAGATCATCGTCGACGGCCAGGACATCAACGGGATGAAGGAGGTCGTGCTGAACCGCTTCCGCCGGAAGTTCGGGATGTCCTTTCAGGAGGGGGCGCTCTTCGATTCGATGTCGGTCTTCGAGAACATCGCCTTCCCTCTGCGCCGCCAGACGAAGTTCAGCGAGGAGGAGATCCGGACGCGTGTGGATGAATGCCTCGATCTCGTCCATCTCGATGGGGTCGCTTCGAAGCGGCCCTCGGAGCTCTCCGGCGGTATGCGCCGCCGGGTCGGTTTCGCCCGCGCCATCTCGCTGAAGCCGGAGATCCTGCTGTTCGACGAGCCGACCACCGGCCTCGACCCGGTCATCAGCGACGTGATCGCGGAGCTCATCGTGGAGATGGACCGGACGCTCAACACGACCACGGTGACCATCACACACGACATGAAAGTGGCCTTCAAGATCGCCGACCGTGTGGCCATGCTCTACCAGGGCCGCATCGTCGAAGAAGGGACCCCTGAGGAGTTCCAGCAATCCGCGAATCCGATCGTGCAGCAGTTCATCGAGGGGCGGGCGGAGGGGCCGCTGACGGAGTGAGCGCGAGCAGGTATATCCATTGCTCCTGAACCGGAGCGATGACCAGGTACGTCACTCTCTTCAAGCAGGCATTCACAGAATTCAACAGCGATAAAGTCCCCCGTCTCGGGGCCGCGCTGGCCTACTACACGATCTTCTCTCTGGCGCCGCTGCTGCTGATCGTCATCGCCATCGCCGGGCTCGTGTTCGGTCACGATGCCGCGCAGGGAAAGATCTTCGAGCAGCTCAAAAGCGTGCTCGGGCCGACGACCGCCGCCGCGATGCAGGAGATGGTGAAGAACGCCGCCAAACCGAAGAGCGGCTCGGTCGCGACCATCATCGGCATCATCACGCTGATCGTGGGGGCGTCGGGTGTCTTCGGCCAGCTCAAGGATGCTCTCAATACGATCTGGGACGTGAAGCCGAAAGAAGGCGGCGGGATCATGAGCCTCATCCGTGACCGCTTTCTCTCCTTTGCCATGGTCTTCGGTGTCGGCTTCCTGCTGATGGTTTCGCTGGTGATCGATACCGCCATCGCCGCGATGGGCAAATACGCCGGGAGTCACCTGCCCGGCGGCGAGGCCCTGTGGCACATCGTCGAGCTGACGTTCTCGTTCTGCGTCGTCGCCGTCCTGATGGCTGGGATTTTCCGGGTGCTGCCGGATCTGAAGATCGAATGGCGCGACGTCTGGCTGGGCGCCGCGTTGACGTCGGCGCTGATCGTTCTCGGCAAGTTTGCGCTGGGCATCTACTTCGCCAGGAGCGCGGTCGGCTCGACCTTCGGCGCTGCCGGCTCGCTGGTCATCGTCCTGCTCTGGGTCTACTACTCGGCGCAGATCCTCCTGTTCGGCGCCGAATTCACGCAGGTCTACGCCCGCGCACACGGGAGCCTGAAAGAGGAAACAAAGACCACGAAGCCGTCACCCGACGTGATTCCGGCGCCGGTGACGATCTACAAGACCGTTCCCGCGGCGGGCTGCGGCATTGGCAAGGCTCTGGTGGGAGGCGTGGCGGGACTGTTGATCGGCGCGCTGCTCGGGCTCGTCAGCGCGACGATCGTAATGATGAAGTCGGTGAAGCGGTTGTTCACGCCGTAGTTTCTAACTTTCGCGCGCCGACATCGCCAGCAGTCCGACGCCGGCGACGATGGCCGCCGCGCCGGCAGCAAGCCACGGGATGTTCGATTTCGCGTTGTTGATGCCGCGTTTGAGCGATCGTCCAAGGTCGTACTTCTGCTTGTTCGCACGCCCGTCGATCTCCATGACCTTGCCCTTCACACTGGGCAATTCGAGAATTCTTCCGATGGCCCACACCGCCAGCGGCGGAACCAGCCGCATCATCGTCGTGCGAGTCGGGGATTTGACGTTCATGACGTCCTCCTGGGGTTGGTTAGAGCAAGGGTTGGGCCGTGTATGCGCTTACTGGGACTGATGTGGCAAAGACACTCTTGTCTGTGCTCCGGTCGAAGCCGCCGCCCAGGAGGGCTTGCAACTTGGGTCGTGGCGAGAACCGGCACAGACAAGAGTGTCTGTGCCATGCCACATCGATCTCCCATTTACGACCCGGCCTCCATCACCTTCACCGCGCCACCCACCGCCTCCGCGCTGCCGCAAACGTACAGCTCGTCACGCGGCTCGACCATCGTTTCGGCGGTGATCGGGAGAAACGCGCCCGTCCGTTTGAGGGCCAGGAGCGAACAGCCATGCTGCCGTAGCGGCAGCTCGCGCAGCGGACGGCCGGCGCCGGCGGTTACGCGCAGGACCTGACGGTGCTCGTCGCGGGAACGGGCCACGCGGCCGAGGAGGCGCGCGGAGAGCATCTCGCCGGAGATGTCGCTGATGGAGAGGGCGAAGTCCGCGCCGGCGCGATAGATGTTCTCGATGTTGCGCGAATGGTTGACGCGGGCGATCACCGGCACGTCGGAGGCGGCGTCGCGGGCGATGACGGTGGCGAAGAGCGTGGCGTCGTCGCTGTTCAGCGCCAGGACGACGGCGCGGCATTCGTGCAGCGCGGCGCGCTCGAGCACGGAAGGATCGAGGACGTTCCCGACGATGTCGACGCCATCCATGGCCTCCCGCTCGACAACCCGCACCTCTTCACCGGCGTCGCGGAGCAGCTCGTGGACCTTCCTCCCTACCTCGCCGAAGCCGGCGATGAGGTAGGGCCCGCTGCGGCGGAGGAACCGGCTGCCGATCATCGTCGCCGCACGGTCGAGCGACGCGGCATCGCCGGCGATCTCGAGGATCGAGCCCGGCTCGATGATCATCGACGCATCGCAGCGCGCGTGCAGCCGGTTGCGAATCCACTGGCCGACGACGATGGCGCCGGTCGCCGCGCCGAGGTTTGAGGAGGCCAGGGTGAGGCCGGCCAGCGGGCTCGTTGCGGCCACCCGGATCTCGCGGCGCTCGACCGACGGCAGATCCTCGGAGCCCGGCAGGCGCGGGCTGATCCGATCGCTGGCGTGTGCTGCCAGCGCCGCCGCCACGATGTGCCGCGGCGTATAGGCCGCCGTGGCGCCGGCAAGCTCCATCGGTTTCCGATGTGCCGGCTCTTCCACAAACGCGAAGATCTCTCCGCGAAAGCCCATCTGCCGCGCCCGGAGAATCAGCGCGGCGTTTTCCTCATCACGGCCATTGGCCACCAGCGCCCGCGCCTGCGCCAGCCGGCAGATGTCGAGCGCGTCCTCCTCGGCGCGGCTGAAGACGACCGGCAGTTGGCGCTCCAGCACCGCGCGGGCGTTGGCCTCATCCGTCTCGACGACGATCGACGGAACGTCGTGCGCCTTCAGCCGCTGCAGCAGCGTCTCCACTGTCGGCCCGTAGCGGTAGACGACGACGTGGTTGGCCATCTTGGGAGCGATGCGTGGCACGCGCCGCTCGAAGCGCTCTTCCAGGAACGGGACGAGAAAAACCGGCACGACGAGAAAGACGAGGAAGACGCCTGCGAACTGCACCACCACCACCAGCACCACCATGGCCGGGGATCGCCAATGGCTGTCCGCCCCATACCCGGTCGTGCTCAGAGTCTCGCCCGCCCACTCGAAGCTGTCCCAGAACGTCCGATGCGTCCCCTCCAGCCGCGCCATCCCCTCCTGATAGAGCAATGCAGATACGACCAGGAAAAGAACGAGGCCGACCGCGAGGCCGATGAGGCGTCGCGTAGAGCGGTGCATGGTTCAATTGTAGTTGCGAGGTCGCGCGGTTACGAGGTCGCGCGGCAAACCCACCCCGAGACCGCGAAACTTCGAGACCGCGAAACCGCATGCTCTGCACCGTCCGCACCTGTCACGAGCCGCTTGCGCGCGAAGAGAAGCGACTGGTCTGTCCGCGCGGGCACTCGTTCGACGTCGCGCGCAGCGGCTACGTCAATCTTCTCCAGCCGCAGGAACGGCGATCGAAGCAGCCGGGTGATACGGAGGAGGCGGTGGCGGCGCGGCGGAGACTGCACGATCGCGGGGTGACGTTGCCGCTGTTCGATGCCATCGCGGAGATGGCCGGCGTCTCCGGAGACGACGTCGTGCTCGATGCCGGTTGCGGCGACGGTTTCTACCTCGGGTCGCTGGCGCGAAAACGCGGCTGCGCGGCACACGGCATCGACATCTCGATCCCTGCCATCGATGCGGCGGCGCGCCGCTATCCCGAGTGCGAGTGGATCGTCGGCAATGCCGATCGCTTCATCCCCTACGCCGATGCGACGTTCTCGCGGGTCCTTTCGATCACGGCCCGGATGAACAGCACCGAGTTTCGGCGCGTCCTCCGTGACGACGGACGGCTCCTGGTGGCCATCCCCGCTCCTGACGATCTCGTCGAGCTGCGCGGTGCCGGGCGCGATCGGGTCGCGCGAACCGTCGATACGTTTGGGAAGGAGCTCGCGCTACTCGATCAACGCCGCGCTTCAACGGCGTCCGACCTCGATCGTGAGGCGGTTTACGACGTCCTTTTGTCCATCTACCGGCCTCGCGCCATCGGGAAGGTCGAGGGCATGCGGGTGACGTTCAGCCTCGACCTGCTGCTCTTCGCTCCGCGCTGAGCGCTACAATCCGCCGCCCGATGTCCGCCCCGTATTTCTCCGTCGTCATCCCGACCCACAAGCGGTTGCCGATGCTGCTGCGCGTGCTCGACGCCCTTGACACACAGGTCGACGCGCCGGAGTTTGAAGTCATCGTGATCGATGACGGATCGGGCGACTCGACCGCGGGCGTGATGCGCGATCGGGGCGCGAAGAATTACGCCCTGACGTTTCGCTCGCAGTCCAACGCCGGTCCGGGGCAGGCGCGCAATCACGGCGTGTCGCTCGCCACCGGCCGCTATGTCCTTTTCATCGGCGACGACACCGTGCCGGAGCCGCGCTTTCTCGCCGAGCATGCCCGCGTCCACCGCGATGCGAACGACGACCCGATCCTGGCCTGTCTCGGCTACACCGGCTGGCCGCCCGGCGAGCGCGTCACGGCCTTCATGGATTACATCAACGATTACGGCCTGCAGTTCGGCTATAAGCTGATCCGGGACGGCGAGATCGTTCCCTTCAACTTTTTCTATACGTCGAACATCTCCCTCGACCGCGAGGTACTTGGCAGCGAGCCGTTCGATACGACCTTCCCGGCGGCGGCGTGGGAAGACATCGAGCTGGCCTTTCGCCTCGATGCGCGCGGCCTGAAGATTCGCTACAACGGCCGTGCCGTCACCCGCCATTACCACCGCATGACCGTCGATTCGTTCACCCGCCGGCAGTACACCGTGGGCCGCTCCGGCGCGATTTTCTACCGCAAGCATCCGGAGCTTGCGGGCTTCCTCGGCATTCACGAGCTGGAGACGCGAATCCTCGCGGATGAACGGAAACTGAGTCATCTCCGCCGCCGCGCGCGGCTGGGGGAGAGATTTCGCGTCCTGGCGACGAACCGCGTATTCGAGACGCTGATGCGGGAGCACTATTTGCGGGGACTGCGGGATGGATTGGCGTTCACCCAAAACGATCCTGATCCGCGCTGACTGGTGTTGTATCCGCGGCCCTGTGCCGTGCAACCGGCAAGTTCCGCTGACTGGTATCCAAAGCACAGCCCGCGCGGCGCCACCGGAGATCCTGACAGTCTCGCTGCGCGAGACGTCAGGATGGAGTGGGGGCGGGAAGGCGGTGACCTACTGGATCCCCTTGAAAAATCGATGCAATCGTGGCCGGAACCAGTGCGCCCGGTCGAGTGAGAACGCCACCGCCATCGCTTTCCCGACGATCCGCCGGCGCTCGATCATGCCGATGAAACGGCTGTCGTTGCTGTTATCGCGGTTGTCGCCCATCACGAAATAGCGGCCCGGCGGTACGACCAGGGGCCCGTACGAGCGCATGGCCGGAATCTGTGGCGTGAACATCACATCATGCGTTTTGCCGTACATCGTCTCCTCGACGACGAACGACGTTCCCTGCTCATCGTCCTCGCGCTGGCCGACCCGCTTCCACTCCGCCGCCTTGCCGTTGACGAAGAGCTGGTTGTCGCGCAGCTCAAGCCTGTCGCCGGGCAATCCGATGACCCGCTTGACGAGCCGCACGCCGTCCGCCGGCGAGAAGAGCACGACGATGTCGCCGTGCTTCGGATCGCTCCACTTGGCCACCTCGATCATCGTAAATGGGATCTTGAGATCGTAGGCCAGCTTGTTGACGACCACCCGGTCGCCCTCTTCGATGGTCGGTTTCATCGACCCGGTCGGCACATCGTTCCAGTCGGCCAACGCCGATCGGAGCGAGCTGATGATCAGTAACATGAGGATGAAGACGCGGACTTCGTAAAAAACTTTCTTTTTGTCCATGAATGCGTAAGCACTTTTCGATCGTGGCAGTCTGGTCTGTAGGTAGCAGCGGTAGAGACTGGTTTCACCGTGAAAGCAGTCAGGCGGCTTTCAACGCCCTGGATGGTCCGTCGTAGTACGAACTGAAGCAAATCCCGGAGGACATGAACGTCATGAAAAGGTTTGTCATTGCATTGATGGTTACGGCAACGGCGGCGATTTCTTTCGCCCAGACCGCTGCCCCCGGCCCGTTCCACCGCCATGCGCGCGCGGACCGGTTCGCCTCGCAGCTCAATCTCACCGACGCGCAGAAGCAGCAGATGAAGGATATCCGCATTGCTTCCCGCGAGCAGAACAAGCAGCTTTACGCTGATTACAGTGCCAAGTTGCAGCAGTTCCGTGCCTTGAAGCAGGCCGACGATCCCTCGGCCGCCGACGTGAAGGCGGAGCTGAAGGCAATGAGGCCACAGATCCAGGCCGCGCGCAAAGCGAGCCGGGAAGCGATGCTCAACGTGCTCACGCCCGAGCAGCAAGCCCAGCTCAAGGCCGCGCGTCTGGAGCACGGTTTCGGCCGTGGACACCAGCGCCTCATGGCCGGCGTCGTAGCCCGGAAGCTCAATCTCTCCGATGAGCAGAAGGCGCAGCTCAAACAAATTCGCCAGACCTCGCATCAGGCCAATGCCCAGCTCTTCGCCGACGCGAGGGCCAAGCGCCAGGAGCTGCGCTCGCTGACCCGTGCCAATGACCCGCGCGCGGCCGATGTGAAAGCGCAACTGGAAGCGCTCCGCCCGCAGCTCGAAGCGGCACGCCAGCAGCAGCACACCGAGTTTCTCAACGTTCTCACGCCCGAGCAGCGATCGCAGCTCGAGCAGTGGAAGGCCGAGCGGCAGTCCAGGCACCGCTCGAGCCGGTAGTCGTTCCTTCCCCCTTCTTCGCTGAAAGGCGCCGCTGATTCAGGATCGGCGGCGCCTTTCTTTTGCCGGCAACCGTTTAGACTGACGCGCCGATGTCACACCGCACGTCCGTCCATGATCTGAAGAGTCTCGTGCTCTCGTTCCATTCGCTCATCGGCGTCGAGACCGTCGAGGAGGATCGGGTGCGCTCGCTGCTGATCGAGGTGGCCAACGATCTGAAGCAGCCGTTCTACGAATGGTCGCTGACCAGCGGTTTCAACCGCCTGCGCGGTGCCACCATCAACGGTACGCAGGATCCCCTGGCCGCGCTGCATCACATCAACGAGATCGAGAATACCGACGCCATCTATCTGCTGAAGGACATGGCCCGGCATCTCGAGAACCCGAGCATCGGCCGCGCGTTGCGGGAGCTCGCCCAGAAGCTGATGTCGACCCGCTCGGCGCTGATCCTCACGGGCGATCCTCTCGAGCTGCCGAAAGATTTCGAGGCCCTGGCCGTCCGCTTTACGCTGGAGATGCCGGACGTGACCGAACTGCGCGAGGTCGTTCGCTCCGTGGTCGACTCCATCAGCGCGCGGCAGCGGGTGCAGATCGATCTCTCGCGCGACGACGCACTCCGGCTCGTGCAGGCACTGCAGGGGCTGACGGTCAACCAGGCCCGCCAGGTCGTGGCCCAGGCCATCGTCGAAGACGGCAGGCTGTCCGCCGACGACATCCGCACCATCGTCCGCTGCAAGGGAGAGATGATCGAGCACGGCGGGATTCTCGAGTTTTTCCCTGTAGATGAGAACAACTTCGAGATCGGCGGGTTCGCCCGTCTGAAAGACTGGCTGGAGAGCGCCCGCGTCGGTTTTTCTCCCGAGGCGCGGGCACTCAATCTCAACGCACCGAAGGGAGTGCTGTTCGTCGGTGTGCAGGGCTGCGGAAAATCGCTGGCGGCGAAGTTCGTCGCCCGCGAGTGGGGTCTGCCGCTGTTGAAGCTCGACGCCGGGCGGTTGTACGAGAAGTACGTCGGCGAATCGGAGAAAAACTTCCGCAAAGCGACGACGCTGGCCGAGGCCATGGCGCCGGTGATTCTCTGGGTCGACGAGATCGAGAAAGCCTTCGCCCAGGGCGGCAGCGGTGAATCGGACGGCGGCCTCTCCCAGCGCCTCTTCGGTTCGTTCCTGACCTGGCTGCAGGAAAAAAAGGACGAGGTCTTCGTCGTCGGTGCGGCCAACGACCTGATGAACGTCCCGCCGGAGCTGCTGCGCAAGGGCCGCTTCGACGAGATTTTCTTCGTCGACCTTCCGACGCCCGAGGAGCGGGTGTCCATCTTCGCCATCCACCTCCGCCTCCGCAAACAGAGCCCCGACGCCTTCGACCTCGCCGCCCTCGCCGATGCCACCGACGGCTTCAGCGGCGCCGAGATCGAACAGGCCGTGATCTCCGCCCTCTACCGCTCGCTGCAGAAGAAACAGCCGGTAACCGCGGAGTCGATCATCGAAGCCGCGCGGAGCACGACGCCGCTGTCGGTCTCGCGAGCGGAGGATGTTGCAAGGGTGAGGGAGGTGGGGAAGAGATTTACGGCGGTGAGGTAATGCGGTCTCGGGGTCGCGCGGTTGCGCGGTCTCGCAGGGCGTGTTCCCGGAAGTTCGTCCAGTTGAAGCTGGGACGAACGACTTGAGTTCACGCGGAGGCGCGGAGACGCGGAGGAGATGACGAGGCACTTCTTTCTCCGCGCACTCCGCGCCTCCGCGTGAGTCCTCAGGCCAGAAGCACCAGGCGGTCAAGCAACTTACGAACTTCGTCTTTGGCGGCGTTCATGGGCAACCAATGCTACTTGCATGTTCCTTTCGAACGGCAACTGTAACCAAGCAACTCAGCAACCACGCACCGCGAGACCCCGCAGCCGCGAGACCGCGCAACCAACCCCGTCACCCCCGCTGCCCTCGCCGATTCACGATCGACATGAACTCATCCCTTGTCTTCTCGTCGTCGCGGAACTCGCCGCGGAGGACGTTGGTCTCCATGAACGACGACTCCTGTTCCACGCCGCGCATGACCATGCACATGTGGACGCCGCCCATCCAGACGGCGATGCCGCGCGGCTCCAGGATCTGTTCGATGGTGTCGGCGACGTCGTGCGCGAGGTGCTCCTGCGATTGCAGCCGGCGCATGTGCACTTCCACGATCCTCGGGATCTTCGAGGCGCCGATGATCATCCGCTCCGGGATGTAGCCGACGATGAAATGTCCGAAGAACGGCAGGATATGGTGCGCGCAGAGCGTCTTGTAGGTTCCGCCGATCACGACCAGGTTCTGGCACTGCTCGTCCGTCGCTGAGCACGCCTTGCGAAAAAGCGTCGTCAGTTTCTTCACGTCGGTGTAGTCGTAGCCGCTGGTCATCGTCACGAGCGACTCGGCCCAGCGGCGCGGCGTATCGACGATGTTCTCGTCGTCCATCTTCACGTGGAGGAGCTTGAGCACTTCGCGGAGATGGTGCTGCAGTCGCTCCCGGTCGACAGTCGGGCGGGGAGAGGTGAGAAGACTGCGGTCTTCAACAATCGCTTCGACCTCGGGTGCGATGACGAGATCGGTTGGAGTGACGTTCTTCATGGGCGGAGAGTGTAGCCGTTGACAACTGAATGAGCGTTCATTCATACTGCTGCACGCCTGCCTGCCTGGGGCGGCCTCGTTTTTGTAATCAGCCCCATCCAAAGGAGCTTCACCATGGCCGAAGTCAAGTCACAGGGCGCCGTCGACGCGATGGACGTCGCCGAGGGTGCGCGCGAGACCGAGTGGGAAAAACCGTCGTTCGTCGGCGACCTCTTTCTCGGCAAACTCAACCTCGATCTCATCCATCCGTTCCCCGAGCAGCCGGCGGCGGACAAGGCCGAAGCGGATGATTTCCTCCTTCGCATGGAGCGCTTCCTGGCCGAGAACGTCGATGCCGACAAGATCGACGAGCAGGGCGAATACGACTACTCGCTCTTCGAGGGCCTGAACCAACTCGGCGCCTGGGGGATGAAGATCCCCAAAGAGTACGGCGGCCTCGGCTTTACCGCGACCAACTACAACCGCGCCATCGGCCTCGTGGCCACCTGGTGCGGCTCGACCGTGGCCTGGCTCTCCGCCCATCAGTCGATCGGCGTTCCTCAGCCGCTCAAGCTTTTCGGAACGGAGGAGCAGAAGAAGAAGTACCTCCCGCGGCTGGCCAAAGGGGCCATCTCCGCATTCGCGCTGACCGAGCCCGGCGTCGGCTCCGATCCGGCCAAGATGGAGACCACCGCGGTCAAGTCGCCGGACGGCAAGGGCTGGATCATCAACGGCGAGAAGCTCTGGTGCACCAACGGCACGAAGGCCGAACTTCTGGTGGTGATGGCGAAGACACCTTCGAAGATCGTCAAGGGCAAAGAGAAAAAGCAGATCACGGCATTCATCGTCGAGACGAATTCACCCGGTTTCTCCATCGAGCACCGTTGCCAGTTCATGGGCCTTCGCGGCATCGGCAACGGCCTGCTGAAGTTCGACAATGTCTTCGTTCCGAACGAGAACCTCCTCTGGGGCGAAGGCCTCGGCCTGAAGCTGGCGCTGATCACGCTGAACACCGGACGCCTGACCATTCCGGCCGGTTGCGCGGCGGCGGGGCGGAAGATGCTCGACATCGCCAAGGACTGGTCGAACGAGCGCGTGCAGTGGGGCGCGCCGATCGGCAAACATGAAGCGATCGCCGCGAAGCTGGCCTGGATGGCGTCGCACACGTTTGCCATGGAAGCGATCGTCTGGTTGACGTCCGGCCTGGCGGATCGCGGCAACGTCGACCTCCGTCTCGAGGCGGCCATGGCCAAGTTGTTCAACACCGAGGTGGCGTGGCAGATCAGCGATCACCTCGTGCAGATTCGCGGCGGGCGCGGCTACGAGACCGCGCAGTCGCTGCAGGCCCGCGGCGAGAAGGGCTACCCGGTCGAGCGGATCATGCGCGACATGCGCATCAACCGCATCTTCGAGGGAACGAGCGAGATCCAGCATCTCTTCATCGCCCGCGAAGCCGTCGATCCGCACATGAAGCGCGGCTTCAAGATCCTGCAGCCGGAGACGCCGATGGGCGAGAAGCTCAGCGCCGCGGCGAAAGCGGGCGTGCATTACGCGGCCTGGTACCCATCGCGCTACATCGGCTGGTCGCATTTCCCGAAGTTCGGGGAGTTCGGAAAGCTCTCTGGGCACATGGGCTACATCGAGCGCGAGTCGCGCCATCTCTCCCGTTCGATCTTCCACGCCATGATGCGGTTCCAGGCCAAGCTGGAGCGGAAGCAGATGGTGCTCTTCCGCATCGTCGACATCGGCACCGATCTCTTCGCCATGGCCGCCTCGATCAGCTACGCCACGATGCTGGCGAAGAAGGGCGGCGCCGAGATGAAGAACGCCATCGATCTGGCCGACGTCTTCTGCCGCGAGGCCCGGATGCGCATCGACGCCAACTTCCACAACCTCTTCACCGACCACGACGATGCCGCCTATCGCCTGGTCATGCACCTGCTGAAGGGCGAGTTCGACTGGTTCAAGGGTCAGGTCGTCGAGCCTCTGATGCCGACCGCGGAACAGGTGGAAGAGGCGATGGCGAAGCTGGCTTGAATTCTACTTCTCCCCCGCAGCCGGAAACACCGGCGTGATGTCGACCGGGATGTCTTTCAGCGTCGCGTTCACGGTGGTCATCTCCGGCGTTTCTTTCCCGTAGCGGTCCAGCAGCGTTTTTGCGCGGGCGTAGTCGCCGGTGGCTTCGATGGTCAGCAGCTCGGTGGCCAGATCGCGGACGGCGTCGCGTGCCTTGGCGAAATCGACGGTGTACTTGCCGCCGGCCGCGGGCGTCACCGCGCCGCGCTCGCGCAGCCAGTTCCACTGGATCGCGGTCCCGCGGCCGTGGGCCTCGCCGACGCCGAAGCGGGTGGAGCGGAACATCAGGCCGGCATAGGTGGCGAAAAGCTGTTTCTCGTCGAACGCCGTCACCAGGCCGTGCTTCTGCGCGTAGAGCAGATTCCAGACGCCGAGGACGTCGGCCTTGCACTCCTCGACCGTCGAGTAGAGCTCCTTGAGGGGGATGCGTACCTCGACGCGCTTGCCGTCCGGCTGCGTCAGAAATCCCGGCCCGAGACCGTGGGAAAGCTCGTGGAAGAGGACGTGATTGAAGAAGGCATCGAACGAGACGAGGTTCGTCAGCGACGGATCGAGCACGCGCATGGCGATCGGCTTGCCGCTCTGGCGGAACTTCGCATCCATCACGTTCTTGAGCAGGACCTTCTTCGATCCTTTCTTCTCGCGCACCACTTCGTCGTTCGGGAGGTTGAAGGCCGCGGTCTGCACGCCGCGCCGCGCGTCGCCGGCGGTGTACAGCTCCTGTACGACCTTGATCGGCGACTCGCTGCCACGGTTGGGGTTCTTGTACTGCTCCGGCTCGGGGAGATTGCGCTCCATGTCCGGCAGCGCGTGCGCGTAGGCGGCCAGCTTGGCGCTCTCCGGCTTGTCGACGACGGTGACGAACGACTCGAACGACGCCTTGTAGTTGAAGAGGTTGTCCTCGTAGACCTCGTACGGCCCGATCACGACCTCGATGTTGCCGGTCAGGTCCATCCAGGCCATGTCGCTTTCGCGATAGTCACCGGATTTGAACGCGTCGGCGCGCAGCATCAGGTAGCGCTTCAGCGGCCCATCGTTCGAAATGTTGGCGGCTTCGCGGAGGTGCGCCGCGGCCCGGTCGAGGGAATCTTTGTAGTAGGTCGAGTAGGGGATGCCCACCAGCTTCGCGCCATCGCGGCGGACGACGGTGAAGAGTCCCTGCAACGAGTCTTTCGCGTCCGGATGAGCCGCCACGTACTTCTCGAGCTCTTCCTTCGTCATGTCGGGCGGATAGAACGCCGCGCCGGCCGGCTTTTTCTCCGTGCCGATGAATGTCTCGTCGCCTTTGAGACGGTCCCACGGACCTTTGTTGGCGACAAAGTAGGCGTACGCGGCGCCGCCCTGTTTCGCAAGCTGATCGCGCAGCGCGGGGTTCTTTTCCGAGACCTGGCGCCAGTAGATCTCGTCGATCTGTTTCGACGCTTCGATCAGTTTGGCCACGACCTGCCGCTCGTTGTCGTCGAGCAGCGAATGGTCGTAGTCGATGACGGTGGGCGGCAACTGGGCCATGCGCTGGGCCACGTCGGGGGCGATGGTCAGAGAATTGGCGGGAGCGGCCGTGGATGGCTGAATCATCGTTGCTTTCTGGCAGGCGGCAGCGAGCGCGAGGGCGATCAGGAGTCGTTTCATGCAATCTCCTTCGAAGAGGCGGGATTGTACGCGACCCGAACGCTCTGCTATCGTCGCGCCACTTCCCGGCGCGAGGTCTGCCGTTGATCATCGAGTGCACGAGTTGTCACGCGAGGTATCAGTACGACGAAGAGCGCTTCGAGCGGAAGCCGTCGAAGAAGATCAAGTGCGCGAAGTGCCAGAGCATCTTCGAGATCCGGAATCCCGCCTTCGCCCCGAAACCCGAGACGGCCTTCGGTGACTCGACCGCCGCGCGCCTCGACAAGACCCATACGCAAACGCCCGTGCCCCAGGATACGACCGCGCAGGCGCCGCTCCCGCAGAAGGAGGACACCGGCCCCGTTCCCGCCGCGCAGCTCCCCGCGGGCAGGCGACTCTCCCTCGCCGTCATCGCCGGCGCCGACGCCGGCACCGTCTACCGCTTCGAGAAGCCGCGCATCACCATCGGCCGCTCCGGCGCCGACCTGATCATCAACGACAGCGAAGCCTCGCGCCAGCACGCCGCCATCGAAGTGCGCGATCAGGTCGTTCTCCTGGAGGATCTGAAGTCGACCAACGGCACGCTCGTCGATGGCAGCAGGGTGACCGAGCCGGTCGAGCTGCAGGACAAGTCGGAGTTCCAGATCGGCGGTACGACGCTGATGCTGATCGTGACCGAGGACTCATAACTGCGCTACGCGCGTTGTCTGCGGCTTTGCCGCGTTGTCAGTTGTCGCGCGCTGCGGCGCGTGTGGTCAGCTTGCACGATTTTGGTCAAGACCTGGCGGCCGCGTAACCTGGGTGCGCCCAGAATCTGCCAATCAAACTAACATGTGAAACCTGACCACGCGCGCCGCAGCGCGCAGACAACCGACAACGCGCGAAGCGCAGACAACGCGCCGAAGGCGCAGTTATGGACGAGCTAAGAACCCTCTACCGCTACCGCCAGCTCATCGCCGCGCTCACGGCGCGCGATCTGAAGGCGCGTTATCGCGGCTCGATCCTGGGATTTTTCTGGTCGCTGGCCAATCCGCTCCTGCTGCTGACGGTCTACACCGTCGTCTTCACCTTCTTCTTTCCGTCGAACGTCGTCCATCCCTATCCGCTGTTCCTCTTCTCCGGAATCCTGCCGTGGACGTTCTTCTCCGCGGCGGTGCTGGAGTCGACGACGTCGATCTCATCGAACGCGGGGCTGATCAAGAAAGTGATGTTCCCAGCCGAGGCGCTGCCGCTGGTGACGGTGGCCTCGCACCTGGTGCACTTCGCGCTGGCCATGCCGATCCTTCTCGTGGCCACGGTCGGGTTCGCGCTGCACGGCGACATCACATTGAGCGCGACGATGCTTCTGGTGCCGGTCCTGATGATCCTGCAGACGCTCTTCGTTGCCGGCATCGCCATGACCGTCGCCTCGGCGTCCGTCCTCTTCCGCGACCTGCGCGACATCCTGACGAACCTGATGCAGCTCGGCTTCTTCGTCACACCGATCCTCTACCTCATCGACCGTGTGGCCTCCCGTCCCTTTCGCGCCCTCCTTCGCCTCAACCCGATGACGCCGTTCGTCGTCTCGTACCAGGACGTGCTCTTCTTCGGCCACCTCCCCGGCATCGCCGACATTCTGCTGATGCTCGCCTACGCGTTCGTCTCCGTGGCCATGGGCATCACGGTGTTCGGAAGGTTGCGGGATACGCTGGCGGAGGCGATATAGCGGTTACGGGGTCTCGGGGTTGCGCGGTCGCGGGGTTGCGCGGTCTCGCGGTTTCCAGGTTGCAGAGTTGCTGGGTTGCAGAGTTGCTTGGTTATCAATTTGCCAGTCCACACGTTGCAACCTAGCAACCTAGCAACCAAACACCCCGAGACCGCGCAACCGCGAGACCCCGCAACTGCCATAATCACCACCTTGCCCGACTACGCCATCGCCCTGACCAACGTCTCCAAGTCCTACCGGCTGTGGGGCCGGGGGTCGCAGTTCGCCACGCTCAAGAGCGCGCTGCTCAAGCGCGATCTGGCGTTGACACCGGAGACGAGCGTGGAGGCGGTGCGGGATGTGTCGTTCGCCGTTGACCGGGGAGAGGCGTTCGGCATCATCGGGCGCAACGGCTCGGGGAAATCGACGCTGCTCAAGCTGATCTCCGGCATCCTCAAGCCGACTACAGGTAGCGTGCGGGTAAACGGGCGCGTGGCCGCGCTGATCGAGCTCGGCGCGGGCTTTCATCCCGAGATCACCGGGCGCGAGAACATCTACATCAACGGCATCATGCTCGGGCTTTCCCGAAAAGAGATCGATGCCCGCTTCGATCAGATCGTCGCCTTCTCCGGCATCCCCGATTTCATCGATCAGCCGGTAAAGACCTACTCCTCGGGCATGTATGTCCGGCTCGGCTTCGCCGTCGCCGTGCACGTCGATCCGGACGTGCTGCTGATCGACGAGGTGCTTTCGGTCGGGGACGAAGAGTTTGCCGCGAAGTGCGTGGCCAAGATTCAGGAGATGAAGTACCGCGGCGTGACGCTCGTCTTCGTCACGCACCAGCTCGACCAGGTGCGCAACCTCTGCGACCGCGCCCTCTGGCTCGATCACGGCGAGCCGGAAACGATCGGCGATCCGGTGCGCGTCGTCGATGCCTATCTGCAGGCGGTGTCATCGACGCAGACCGCTCCGCCGCGCGTGGCAACAGACGAAACAAAAAAATCCGAGGCGCCGCGCGACGATCCCAACGAAGAAGAACGATGGGGCTCCGGCGAAGTGGTCCTGTCACGCGTCGCCCTCGTCGATCACCGCGGGGATGAGCTCGTGGCCCTCGGCCCCGGTACACCGGTAGCGATCGAGATGGATGTCGCCGTGCGCGTGCCGCAGGACGATTTCGTCTTCGGCATCGGCATCTACCACGCCGACGGCACCTGCGTGTACGGCACGAACACCGACCTGGAAGGGCTGATGCCGGAGCGGCTCGAGTCCAACGGGCGCGTCCGCTTCATCATGCCGGCCCTCGACCTGGTGGCCGGCACCTACCGCATCGACGCCGCCATCCACACCCGCAATGGCCGCGCCTTCGACTACCGCCGCGGCGCCATCCGCTTCGTGGCCGGCTCCCGCGTCCACGACATCGGCGTCTACCGCCCCAAACACCAGTGGAAATTCGAAGGTGGGATCGCCATCAGAGAGATCGATCTGGAACAGAGGAATGTGCCGATTGAGGTAGCCGAAGCGATGAGGGAGGCCAGGAAGCCAAAGACGTTCAACCACAGAGGCACAGAGAACACAGAGAAGAAAGGATGAAGGCGGAGGGGAGAAAGATGTCCTTCTCTTCAGATTTCATCCTTGGTCTTTCTCTCAGTGATCTCTGTGTCTCTGTGGTTTAAAGCCTTTGGTCCTTAAATTTGCCAGCGTTTGAAACGGTAGAACGTCCTCCTGCACTACTCGTTCAAGGAGGATTTATGGCTGGCTTGAATGTAGCAGCACTATCAGAAGACACCATCGCGGCGCCGGGGAACCGTAACGCCAACTACATCACCGTGTCGGTTACGAAGGGTGACGGTACGCCGGTCCTTGGGCTGGCGAAGCCGAACTTCAAAGTCGATCCCATGATCGTCGGGCCGGGCGGCGCCCTAGTCGACATCACGCGCGTCGCCGCGGGACGGTTGCCGGGTACGTACTTCGTCGACGTCGTTCCCATTCGTACCGAGACCTGGAAGGCGGGGACCTACATCTTCGCTGTCGCGGTCGAAAACACTCCCGACCGAGGGCAAACGCTCACCTCAGTGGTGATGGATTGAGCCGAAGGGCGCGCGTTGCGGCGCGTGCCCCTTACGTCTTCTTCAGCCAGGGCAGCTCCCACCGCCCTTCCCCCTCATCGAGCATCGGCAGCGGGACCGGTTTGCCCTGGCGTTTGAGCTGGGTCAGCTCCCAGAGCTTGGCGTACTTCCAGAACGTGTAGCAGACGTGCATGCCGACGGAGATCAGGCCGCGGGTGCCGTCGAGAAAGCCGAGGTTGATGAGGAAGTCGCGGACGAACTTGGCGGTGGGGTGGCCGATGATGCCGAAGACATTGGTGGTCTTGCCGTCGATGTACATCTGCGCCGCGCCCCAGTTGGCGTAGCGCGTCATCTTGGCGATCATGTGGTCGAAGGTGCGGATGTAGTAGTGATCCATCTTCGCGCTCAGGCGGCCGGTGGCACCGTCGACGAGTAGGTCGGCGTGCACGCGCTTGTTGGGATAGCGGGCGTGGCCCTTGTGGAACAGCCGCGTGACGCGGTCACGCTGCAGGCCGGAGAAGCGCACCGGCTTGCCGAGCATGAAGTTGAGGCGGCCGACGGAGTAGGCCCAGAGATCGAGGGGACCTTCCAGCGTGCGCAGGATCTCGTCGCGCAGCTTTGGCGTCACCCGTTCGTCGGCATCGATGACGAAGATCCAGTCGTGCGTGGCGCGGTCGATGGCGTAATTCTTCGCCGACGCGGCGCCGAGGTACTCGCGCTGTTCGATGCGGACGCGGGGGAACTTCTCGCGGACCAGCTCCACCGTCCCGTCCTTCGAGAACGAATCGAGGAGGTAGATCTCGTCGGCCCACTCCACCGAGCGGAGGCAGGCTTCGATGTTCTCGATCTCGTCGAGTGTGTGGATGAGGACGGTGACGGGGGCGCGGGCCACGGAGCGAAATCGTACACTTTGCGCATGCGAATCCGAGTTCTGCCGTTCCTCGCGCTCTTCTTCGCCGCCTGTGCTCACACCACCCCTCCCCAAACTCGCGTCTTCATCATGGGCGGACACCGTGCCGGCACCGAGACGGTGACGACGCAGGGCAACACGCGCACGATCGACTTCGAGTTCAACGACCGAGGTCGCGGGCCGAAGACCCACACGGTCATGAGCACCGATGCGCATTCGGTCACGGCGTCGTTGAAGACAGACGGTAACGACTACTTCAAGGTGCCGGTGGCGGAGACATTCGCGAATGGCGCGTGGTCGAATGGCGCGGAGAGCGGCAACGCAAAGGCTGGCTTCTTCGTCTCGATGTACGGCCCGCCCGAGGAGACCGGCGTTCTTGCGCGCGCGCTGCTGGCTGCGCCGAATCAGCGGCTGGCGCTTCTCCCGGCCGGCGAGGCATCGATCCGCAAGGTCGGTGAGCTGAACGTTTCGGCCGGCGGGAAAACGCAGCACATCACCTGCTACGAGATCAGCGGTCTCGGATTCACCCCGTCGCCCGTGTGGCTGGACGACCGGAAGGAGCTCTTCGCCTCAGCGTCATCGTGGTCATCGGTCATCGCTGATGGCTGGGACTCGGTCATCCCGCGGCTGTTGGAATCGCAGGACAAATGGCACGATGAGGCGGTGTCGCAGGCGGCGGCGCGACTCACACGCGTACCGGCCGGCGGCGGCATCGTCATCACCAACGCCCGGCTCTTCGATCCGGTCACGATGACGACGACTCCCGGCACGACGATCGTCATCCGTGGCAATCGCATCGAATCGGCCGGCACGGGCGTCACCGCGCCCGAGGGGCTGGAGAGGATCGACGCCCGGGGCCGCACCGTCATCCCCGGACTGTGGGACATGCATACCCACAACTCGGAAGACGACGGGATGCTCGACATCGCCAGCGGCGTCACCTCGGTGCGGGATCTGGCCAACGACACCGATTTCCTGCTCGATCTTCGGAAGAAGTACGAGCGCGGCGCGGCCATCGGCCCGCGCATCGTCCTGGCCGGCATCATCGACGGGCCGGGCAAGTTCGCCGGGCCGACGAAGGTGCTGGTCGATAACGAACAACAAGCACTTGCCGCGGTCGACAACTACGCGAAACTCGGCTACGAGCAGATCAAAATCTACAGTTCCGTCAAGCCGGAGTTGGTGCCGGTCATCATCCGCCGGGCGCACGAGCATGGGCTGCGCGTCAGCGGCCACATCCCGGCGTTCATGCGCGCCGAGGATGCCGTGCGCGACGGATACGACGAGATCCAGCACACGAACTTTCTCTTCCTGAATTTCTGGCCCGACATTCAGGACACGCGCACGCCGATCCGTTTTACGGCGGTCGCCGAACGCGCGGCGCTGCTCGATCTGCAGTCAGCGCAGGTGAAGTCGTTCCTCGATCTGCTGCGCGAGAAGAGGATCGTCATCGATCCGACGGTGACGATCTTCGAAGGGATGTTCACGGCGCGCAAAGGAGCGATGTCGCCGGGCTACGTGGCGATTGCCGACCGGCTCCCGCCGCAGGTGCGCCGCGGGTTCCTCACCGGAGGCCTTCCTGTACCCGAGGGGATGGACCAGCGCTACCGCGACTCGTTCCGCAGCCTCCTGGCCATGGTGAAGGCGCTGTACGACAATCACATCACGATCGTGGCCGGCACCGACGCCATGGCTGGTTTCTCACTGCACCGCGAGATTGAGTTGTACGTCCAGGCCGGGATCCCGCCCGCCGAGGTGCTTCGAATCGCCACCCTGGGCGCGGCCAGCGTGATGAAGCACGACGACCAGCTCGGCTCGGTCGCCCCCGGCAAGCTGGCCGATCTCGACATCATCGACGGCGATCCCTCGACGAACATCAGCGATGTTCGGAAGGTCGTGACGGTGATCAAGGATGGGAAGGTCTACGACGCGCGGGCGGTGGCGGCGCAGATTGGGGTGCATTAAATCTCTGTGGTTGATGACTTTATAAAGTGTAGTTCTTCTCCAGCAACACCCTCGCTCTTCGATCCCTCAGATTCCGGATCTGCGACTCGATGTCCCGTTCGAACGGGATCTTGCGGTGGCTGGCGTAGACCGGGGCGTCGACGGTGATCTTCTTCAGCTCGTCGCCGAAGGTGTTCGGGGAGAGATGCGCGGTCTCGTCGGCGAGCGATTGCTGGTCGTTCGGGAACGATGCCTCGGTAACGACGGCGACGACGTTGGGGGTCTTGTTCGTCCGCTTCCAGATCTCCGAGGTGGGGCCGGTGTCGCCGGTGAAGGTGATGGCCTGGCCGCCGATCTCGACGATCACGCCCGCCGCGGGAATCTGGTGATGGACGTTTACGGCGGTGAGGCCGACGTCGTTGATCGTCACTTTTTTCCCGGGTGTGACCGGACGGTAGATCACCGCCGGCGCCTTCGTCAGCGGAGAGATCAGCTTCGCGAAATCGGGCCAGACGATGCCGTTGAAGACGTTGTCGAGCAGCAGTTGCATCACCTCTTTCGAGGCGAAAACGGTCAGGGGACCGGCGCTCTGGCTGAAGCGGTTATGGATGAGGTGCGGCAGATCGCGTATGTGATCTGCATGAGGATGGGTGATAAAAACGGCCTGAATACGGGCCTGCTGTGCGAACGACAGCTTGGAAGTGAGGGTCCCGGCGTCGACTGCGAGCCAGTCGTCGATCAGGTAGCCCGTCAGGTTATGTTCAGCATCTGACGCGCCGTAAGCGCCGAGGACTTTGAGCCGCATCCCTGTCTTTCGCCCGCCTGTCTGAATCGCCTGGTTGGAGACTATTCTTGCAGCGTAAGAACTTAATGTCCAGCGTAGCGGGAAGGTTCACACATTGACCAGTCTGCAGACCAGCTCACGGAAACCGCGTGAAACGACGGCGCTCGATGCCGCCATGCAGCCGTTTCATCCGGCCGTTCGCGACTGGTTCACGAGCGTTTTTCACACGCCGACGCGGGCGCAGGAGCTCGGCTGGCCTGCCATCGCCCGTGGAGATTGGACGCTCATCTTCGCGCCGACCGGGAGCGGAAAAACGCTGACCGCGTTTCTCTGGGCGCTCGACCGGTTGATGTTCGCGCCGCGTCCGCCGAAAGAGCGCCGCTGCCGCGTGGTCTACATCTCGCCGCTCAAGGCGCTGGCCGTCGACGTCGAGCGCAATCTGCGCGCGCCGCTGGCGGGTATCGCCAACCTCGCCTCCGAGCGCGGCGAGCCCTTTGAGCTGCCGTCGATCGCCATCCGCAGCGGCGACACTCCACAGGCCGACCGCGCGCGCTTCCTGCGCGATCCCGCCGACATCCTCATCACCACGCCGGAGTCGATCTACCTGATGCTGACCTCGAACGTGCGCGAGGTGTTGCGCGGCGTGGAGACGATCATCGTCGACGAGGTGCACGCGCTCGTGCCGAACAAGCGGGGGGCGCACCTAGCGCTGTCGCTGGAACGGCTCTCGCGGCTGGCGGAGAACCCACCGCAGAGGATCGGGCTGTCGGCGACGCAGAATCCGTTGGAGGAGGTGGCGCGGTACCTGAGTGGTTACGCGGTTGCGCGGTTTCGGGGTCTCGCGGTGGGCGAAGCCGACGCCATCGAACTCGGGCAAATGACGAGTGTAACCCCTGAAGATGAGTCCGAACACCGCGAGACCGCGCAACCGCGAGACCCCGCGACCCCGAGTGCGCAACCGCGAGACCGCGCAACCGCGATCATCGACACCGGCGAGAAAAAACAGCTCTCTCTCCATGTCGAAGTGCCCGTCGAGGAGATGGCCAAGCTCAATGAGTATTCGCGTGATGAAGTGCCGAGCGGACCGGCGGGAGCGACTGTTCGTGCGTCGATCTGGCCGGCCATTCACCCGCGGCTGCTGGAACTGATTCGGGCCCATCGATCGACGCTCATCTTCGTCAACTCGCGCCGGCTGGCCGAGCGGCTGGCGGGGGCGTTGAACGAGCTGGCGGGAGAGATTCTGGTCCAGGCGCATCACGGATCGATCGCGCGCGCCCAACGCATCGAGATCGAGGACAACCTCAAGTCGGGGCGGCTCCCGGCGCTGGTGGCGACGTCATCGCTCGAACTTGGGATCGATATGGGCGCCATCGATCTCGTGATCCAGATCGAAGCCCCGCCGTCGATCGCCAGCGGCATGCAGCGCATCGGCCGTGCATCGCATCAGGTCGGGACGATCAGCGAAGGGATCATCTTTCCAAAGTTCCGCGGCGACCTGCTGGCCTGCGCCGCCGTCACCGACGCCATGCACCGCGGGGCGATCGAGCCGACGCGCTATCCACGCAATCCGCTCGATGTGCTGGCGCAACAGCTCGTGGCGATGATTTCCGTCGAGCCGTGGCATGCCGATGAGCTGTTCGCGTTCGTCCGCCAGGCCGCGCCCTTTTCAGAATTGGCCCGAACATCGTTCGACGGCGTGCTGGACATGCTCTCCGGCCTCTACCCCTCGGACGAATTCGCCGAGCTGCGGCCACGCATTACATGGGATCGCGTGACGAACATCCTCACGCCGCGGCCGGGCGCGAAGCGCGTGGCCATTACCAGCGGCGGGACGATTCCCGACCGCGGCCTGTTCGGCGTCTTCCTCGCCGGCGGCGAGAAGATGCAGAGCGCGCGGGTCGGCGAGCTCGACGAGGAGATGGTGTTCGAGTCGCGCGTCGGCGAGACCTTTCTCCTCGGCGCCTCGACCTGGCGCATCGAGGAGATCACGCACGACCGCGTGCTGGTCACTCCCGCGCCGGGCGAGCCGGGGAAAATGCCGTTCTGGCGGGCCGACTCCGCCGAGCGAACCGTTCCGTTTGGCGAGGCGATCGGTGCGCTGGTGCGCGAGGTCGGCGCGATGCAGCCTGAGGCCGCGGTGGAGCGGCTGATGTCGAAACACGACCTCGGCGCGCTGGCTGCGAAGAACTTCCTGCAATACCTCGACGATCAGCAAGCGGCGACCGGCGCCGTCCCCGACGACCGCACCATCGTCATCGAGCGCGTCCTCGACGACCTCGGCGACTGGCGCGTCTGCGTCCTCACGCCGTTCGGCGGACGCATCCATGCGCCGTGGGCGATGGCGGTGACGGCGAAGGTGCGCAACGAGCTGCAGATCGACGTCGAGACGATGTGGAGCGACGACGGCTTCATCGTCCGCTTCCCCGACACCGATGCCGCGCCGCGCGCAGAGCTGGTCATCCCCGACGCCGACGAGATCGAACAGCTCGTCGTCCGCCAGCTCGGCGCCAGCTCGATGTTCGCGGCCAAGTTCCGCGAGGCCGCGGCGAGGGCGCTGCTGTTGCCGAGGTATCGGCCGGATCGGCGGACGCCGCTCTGGCAGCAGAGGAAGCGCGCCTACGACCTGCTGCAGGTGGCGTCGCGTTTCGGATCGTTCCCGATCATCCTCGAGACCTACCGCGAAGTGCTGCGCGATGTCTTCGACGTCCCGGCCCTCGTGGCCACGATGAAGAAGATCCAGCAGCGGACGATCCGCGTGGTCGTCGCCGACACGGAGAAGCCGTCGCCGTTCGCCGGATCGCTGCTGTTCCGCTACGTGGCGAATTTCATCTACGACGGCGATGCCCCGCTTGCAGAGCGCCGCGCCCAGGCGCTGGCAATTGATCAGGCCCAGCTCCGCGAGCTGCTCGGCGAGCCGGAGCTGCGCGAGCTGCTCGATGCCGACGCGCTCTACGCGCTGGAGATCGAGCTGCAGCATCTCGACGACCGGCACAAGGCGAAGTCGCCGGATGCGCTTCACGATCTGCTGCTCCGCCTCGGCGACTTGTCGTTGGAGGAGATCGCCGCGCGATCGCTGGTCGATGCAAAGGCCGCCACGCGCGAGCTGGCGAAAGCCCGCCGCATCATCGAGCTTCAGGTGGCGCGAGAAAAGCGCTTCATTGCCATCGAGGACGCCAGCCGCTATCGCGACGCCATCGGCGCGCCGCTTCCGGCAGGTCTGGCCGATCGTTACCTTCAGCCTGTGGCCGATCCAACCGGCGACCTCGTACTCCGCTTCGCCCGCACGCACGGCCCGTTCACGCCGCCCGACGTGGCCCGCCGCTACGGCCTCGGCGTGGCAGTCGTGACCATGGCGCTGGAACGTTTTGTCGAGCGCGGCCGCCTCGTCGAAGGAGAGTTCCGGCCCGGCGGGACGCACCGCGAATGGTGCGAGGTCGAGGTGCTGCGCTCAATCCGCCAGCGCTCGCTGGCCAAGCTGCGCAAGGAAGTGGAGCCGGTCGACACGAAGGCGTACACGCGCCTCATCAACGGCTGGCAGCTCGTGACGAAGAAGCGCCGCGGCCTGGAAGGGCTGCTCGAGGTGATCGAAGCGCTGCAGGGAGCGGCGCTGCCGGCGTCGATCCTCGAGTCGGAGATCCTCTCGGCGCGCATCGACGGCTACAAGCCGTCTGACCTCGATACGCTCAGTGCGGCCGGCGAGATCGTCTGGACCGGCGTCGAGCCGATCGGCGAGCGCGACGGCCGCATCGCGTTGTACCTGACCGATCATCTCCCTCTGCTGCACGCGCAGACGGAAACGGAGCTGAGCGAGCTGGAACAGCGCATCGTCGAACACCTCCGCGCCGGCGGCGCATCGTTCTTTGCCCAGATCCAGGAGGCGCTGGGCGGCTTCGCCAACGACGTGGTCGACGCGCTCTGGAGCCTGGTCTGGCGCGGCGTGATCACGAACGACACCTTCCACGCGCTGCGCGCCTACACGCGGCCGAAGGCGGCTCCGCGCTCGCAGGGCTTCCGCTCCCGCCGCGTCGCGCCGCCGTCGACGCAGGGCCGCTGGTCGCTCCTGCCACCGCCGCGCGGCTCAGCGACTGAACGTGCCAGCGCCCTCGCGCATCAGCTCCTGGCGCGCTACGGCATCATCGTCCGCGAATCGGCGGCGGTGGAGTCGGTCCCCGGCGGCTTCAGCGCCATCTATCCCGTGCTGAAAGCGATGGAGGAGTCGGGCCGCATCCGCCGCGGCTACTTCGTGGCCGGTTTCGGCGCCACGCAGTTCGGCAGCGCCGGCGCGCTCGATCTCCTCCGCTCCAACCGCGAAGAGCCCGACGAGCCGGAGACGGTAATGCTCGCCGCCACCGATCCCGCCAACCCCTACGGCGCGCTGCTGAAATGGCCGGCCGCCGGCCTGATGCGCGTCCCCGGCGCCAGCGTGATCCTCGTCAACGGCATGCTCGGCGCGTACGTCGGCCGCGGCGAGAAACAGCTTTCGGTGTTCCTCCCCGAGGATGAGCCGATGCGAGGAACGGTGGCAAGGGAAATCGCGCGTGTGCTTGCATCGCTCGTAACGAATGGCATGCGGCGCGCGATGCTCATCTCCGAGATCAACGACGCGCCGGCATCGAAGTCAGACCTCGGTTCCTACCTCGCCGAAGCGGGGTTTGCGGTGACGGGAATGGGGTACCAGATGAGGGCGCAAACACCCACCCTGGCACGTCAGCGTCAGGATCTCCGGTGAGCCGGCAATGCGCGGCTTCGCCGCCGGGCACAGACAAGAGTGTCTGTGCCACATTTGATCTGGCGAAGACTCCGCACTTCAGCTAGTACCGACGGGCAATGTGGCACAGACACTCTTGTCTGTGCCGTGCGGCGAAGCCGCGCGTTCGCCCGTTCGTTCATCTCACGCCGGCTTCGCCGCCGAGGGCATACTCTGAAGCGTCAATCTGGACTGCTAAAACATGCCTGAAGGCGACTCCATCTACCGCGCCGCGCAAGCGCTTCACCGCGCTCTCGCCGGAAGGACGGTGACCTCGTTCGAGACCGTGCTCCCCAAGCTCGCGCGTGTCGACGACGACGCACCGGTGAAGGGACGGACAATCGAGCGCGTCCGGGCGGCAGGCAAGAACCTCATCATCGAATTCTCCGGCGACCTGCACCTGCACACGCACATGAAGATGAACGGAAGCTGGCACATCTACCGGCCGGGGGAGCGTTGGCAGCGTCCCCGCCGCGACATGCGCATCGTCATCAGCACCGACGACTATGTTGCCGTCGCCTTTACCGTTCCCGTCGCCGAGTTTCACAGCAGCCGCACTCTGGCGCGCAACGACGATCTCCGACGCATGGGTCCGGACCTCCTCGGCACGACCTTCGATCGCGACGAAGCGCTGCGCCGCATTCGCGCCCGGTCCAACGAAGAGATCGCGAACGTCCTCCTCAACCAACGCGTCCTGGCCGGTATCGGCAACATCTGGAAATCGGAGACGCTCTTCTGCGCCGGCGTCGATCCCTTCACACGCGTCGACGATCTCGATGAAACGCAACTCGAGCGCGTCGTCGACTGCGCGTACAAACTCCTCCGCCACAGCGCTGAAGCCCGCTCGACCTTGGCCGTGTACAGCCGCGGCGGCGATCCCTGCCGAAGGTGCGGAACGCCGATCCGGTATCGAAAGCAGGGCGACGATGCGCGGGGCACGTACTGGTGCCCGAAGTGCCAGACGTAGCCCCGGAGCGCCGTCCGTCTCGGCGGCTGGCCCGGGGGCGTCTCGCCAGGCGTCTCGCCCCCGCGGCAAGCGCCAACATTCGCTGGTAAACCTCAGCGGCGAGACGCCGCCGAGCCAGCCGGCGAGACGCCAGCGCTCCGTCTTCTTCGCTTCGCTCAGACAGGTTCACGCTTATCCTTCCCCCATGCCCCGCGATCTCCCCATCGGCAACGGGAACCTCATGGTCAACTTCGACCATGAGTACAACATCCGCGACGTCTACTACCCGCACGTCGGGCAGGACAACCAGACCAACGGCGACGTTTCGTTCTTCGGCGTCTGGTGCGACGGCAAGTTCGCCTGGATCGGCGATCCGGCGTGGGAGAAGAAGCTCGACTACGACGGCGACTCGCTGGTCACGCGGATGGAGGCGCATTCGAATCCGCTGCAGCTCGACATGATCATCAACGACACCGTCGATTTCGACCGCGACGTTCTGATCCGCAGGGTTGAGCTGCACAATCTTTCCGACAAGAAGCGCCCGGCGCGGCTCTTCACGCATTTCGATCCGCACCTCGGCGGGAACGCCATCGGCGACACGATCTTCTTCGATCCCGAGTTCAACGGCTTCGTCGCCTACAAGGCGCAGCGCTACGTGCTGATCAACGCCTCCAGCGATGACCAGTTCGGCTTTCAGGCATTCGCCATCGGCACCAAGGAGCGCGAGGGATTCCAGGGAACGTGGCGCGATGCCGAAGACGGCGTCCTTGAAGCACACAAGGCCATCGCGCAGGGCTCGGTCGATTGCACCGGCATGATCTCGCTTACGCTTCCGCCGAACGGATCGACCGTCGCCTACATCTGGTGGGTCTTCGGCAAGACCTATCGCGAGGTGGCCCAGCTCGATGCCGTCATGCGCGAGCGCGGCGCGGGATCGTTCCTCGACCGGACGCGCGACTACTGGAAGTTGTGGGTCAAGAACGACGTCGACATCAGCCGTCTGCCCGAGGCGGTGCAGCGGCTTTATCGCCGCTCGCTGCTGATCGTCAGGACGCAGATCGACAACAGCGGCGCCGTCATCGCCGCCACCGATTCCGACATCGTGCAGTTCGGCAAGGACACCTACACCTACATGTGGCCGCGCGACGGCGCGATCGTCACCACGGCGATGCTGCACGCCGGCTACGCGGAGATCACGCGGCGCTTCTTCGATTTCTGCTGCCGCCTGATTACCCCCGAGGGGTTTTTGCTGCACAAGTACAACCCGGATGGGTCGCTGGGATCGTCGTGGCACCCCTGGCTGGCGGACGGCAAGCGGCAATTGCCGATTCAGGAGGATGAGACGGCGCTGGTCGTGCTGGCGCTCTGGACGCATTTCGAGAAGTTCCACGACGTCGAATTCGTCAAGCCGATGTACAAGCCGATCATCAAGACCATGGCCGACTTCCTGGCGCGCTACCGTGAGCCGCACACGCGCCTGCCCGCGCCGTCGTGGGACCTGTGGGAGGAGCGGCGCGGCATCGCCGCCTTCACCATCGGGTCGGTCTGGGCGGGGCTCAATGCCGCCGCGAATTTCACTGACGCCTTCGGCGAAACGTCCCAGGCCGAGAAGTACCGCCGCGCCGCGAGTGAGATCAAAGACGGCGCGTCGCGGTTTCTCTTCGACGAGAAGTCCGGCCGCTTCGCGCGATCGATCAACGTTTCCCGCGAAGGGGAGATCACCGCCGACATGACCCTCGACGCCTCGATGGCCGGGCTGTGGCTTTTCGGCATGTTCGAGGCTGACGATCCGAAGATCGTGGCCACGATGGAGGCGATGATCGCGCGGCTGACGATCAAGACCGACGTCGGCGGCCTGGCGCGCTACGAGAACGATTACTACTTCCAGGTCTCGAAGGACGTCGCCAACGTAGCCGGGAATCCCTGGATCGTCTGCACGATGTCGATCGCGCACTGGTACGCCATGCGCGCGCAGAGTGTTGCCGAGCTGCAGAAAGCCATCGACATCCTGCAGTGGGCGACGGCGCATGCTCTGCCGAGCGGGGTGCTGGCCGAACAGCTCGATCCGTACACCGGCAAGCCGCTCTCCGTCGCGCCGCTGACGTGGAGCCATGCCGCATACGTCCTGGCCACGCACGCCGTGGCCCGCCGCGCCAACCAACTGGCGGGGAGCAACTAGCGTGGCGCGCCGCACCCGGCTGCGCTCGCGCGTGCTGCTCCTCACCGCCGCCTTCGCCCTGGCCCTCTTCGCCATCACCTTCGGTCTGAGCTGGCGCGCGCAGGTGGCCCAGGAACGATGGAGCCGGCTGGTGGGCGTCGAGACGCGCGCCATCGCCACGCTCGAAGAGCTGATCCGCGCGCAGAACGCCTACCGCGCCCATGCGGTGGCCGGCAGTACGGCCAACTACCGGATCGTCGCGCAGCTCCTCGAATCCGATTCTCTGACGACGATCGACACCGCGGCGCTGCGCCGGAGGATGGCGACGTTCCGCTCCGTTCTCGGCGACGGCACGTCGGCGCCGCGGGAGATCGACATCGAATCCCTTCGCGTGGTGGCCGAGGCGCAGAGGATCATCGATGAGAGAAAACGCGAGATCGCCCGGCAACTGCCGATGCTGGAGCGCGAGTCGCACGACCTGATGACGGCCGGCCTGGCCGTGGCCTGGATCCTGATCATCTGCAGTTTCGCCGCGGTGCAGGTGACGCTGCGGAAAGTGGTCCGTCCGATCGAGGAGCTCTCCCAGGCTGCCGACCGCATCGCTGCCGGCGACCTCGGCGCGCGCGCTCCGGTAGGAGGCGATTTCGAGGTGGCCAGTCTGGCCGCCGCGGTCAACCACATGGCCGACGAGCTGAAGGCGCATGCCCGTACCGACGAGTTGACGAACCTTCCGAACTTCCGAGCCTTTCGCGAGCGCATCGACCTGGAGATCGAGCGCGCCAGCCGCTACCCGGAACAGTTCGGCGTCCTCATCCTCGATCTCGACCGCTTCAAGAAGTACAACGACACCTACGGCCACCTCGCCGGCAACGAGGCGTTGCAGCGGGTGGCGCGCGTGATCCGCGAGGCGGTGCGCACGGTCGACTTTCCCGCGCGCTACGGCGGCGAGGAGTTTGCGGTGATCGTGCCGCAGATCGATGGCGCGGCGCTCTCGGCGATCGCCGAACGCGTTCGCGAAAACGTCGAAGCGATGCCGGCTCCCGCCGGCGGAGCGCCGGTGACCGTCAGCATCGGCGCGGCCATGTATCCCGACGACGGCGCCGCCGCCGATGCCCTCTTTCGCGCCGCCGACGAGCGCTTGTACGCCGCGAAGGCTGCGGGCCGGAATCGGGTAGTGGCGGCGCCGCTACGCGCTTTGTCGGCGCGGTAGTTTTTGTGCTTCGCGTTGTCGGTTATTCGCGCGGCTATGCCGCTAACCTGAATTTCTTACACGCTCACTTGAATTGTTCCTTCGAGAGCCTTGCCATTCCCTTCGTCGAGAGCCCTTCTCCCCCCGCGGTTTCTTGCGGGGGGAGAAGGTGGCGAAGCCGGATGAGGGGGGCGCTTTACGAGATATATGCGATTTACCGACGCTGGTCCGAGAGCGCCCGAAGACGCGCGAATAACGTACTCGTGAAACGCCCCCTCATCCGCCTTCGGCACCTTCTCCCCCAGCTGAAAAGCGCTGGGGGAGAAGGACTCTCGATTGGAGGTACTGCCGAGAACGAACCGTTCGCACAACTCCACGTCGTTCCAAGTTTCGGCACCAACAGGGTGCCTGCATTCCACTCAGCGTGTGAGAAATGCGGCTAGGCACAGACAAGAGTTGTCTGTGCCTGTCTGTGCCACATTAGCCGCTCGGTATGCCAGGACGTGGAGTCTTGCGCTGCCGAATGTGGCACAGACACTCTTGTCTGTGCCCAGCGGCGCAGCCGCGCGTTACGAAGTCACGACAGCGTGTCGATCAACGTACTGATCGTGTTCTCCGCCGCTGCCAGGTCGCGGTCCGACAAATCGGCGAGCAACGCCTCCCGCCACTCCTCATACGCCGGCCGTAGCTTCTCGATCGTCGACCGCCCGCGCCTGGTGAGGATGACGCGCGACGAACGGAGATCCTCGGGGTCGTCGGCGCGCTCGGCGAAGCCGAGCTGCTCGAGGCGGGCCATCATGCCGGTCATGTTCTGCTTGGAGACCATCATCGACCGCGCCAGAGCGGCCAGCGACATCGGAGCGTCGCTCTGGTCCAGAACGGAGAGGATGGCCCACTGCTGCGGCGTGACGCGGGCCTTCTCGAAGACCGGTGCGAGCCGGCGCGTCAGCAGGTTCGCGAGCTGAATCACGCCAGCGACGAGGTCCCGTTCCGGCTGAATTGCCATCTAAACAGTCAATGTATTGACCAATGGCGGGCGGTGTCAAATGCGCGTGCTACTCTGCGCCCAATGCGGCGCATCGCCGAGGTTCTGCTGCTGGCCGCCATCGTCATCTTCGGCGCCGTGCTCCGCTTCGGCGGCATCGCCGTCCCCAGCCTCTGGCTCGACGAGATCCTCGATTACGACGTCGCCACGAAGCTGACCCACGAGCCGCTCTGGCGCTGGCTGACCGGTTTCGCCAGCGAGCACGGACCGCTGTTCTTCGCCTCGGAACTGGCCGGACGCTTCGCGCATACGCCGGAGCTCGCGGCGCGGTTTGCGCCGGGGGTGTTCGGGGTGTTGGCGATCGTGCTCGCGGTTGTCGGTTGTCGGTTATCGGTTGTCGGGAGTGACAGCGAAGATCACGCGGAATCGCTCACCTTCGCGCTCTTGCTTGCCGGCTCCCCACTCGCGATTTATTACAGCCGCGAGGCCCGCCCTTACGCGCTGCTGATTCTGCTGTCCACGGCGATGCTTGTGCTGCTCCTGCAATCGCACACCGCGAGACCCCGCTTCGTCGCGACCGCGCTACTGCTCCTTCTCACACTCTTCGCAACCTCCGGCGCCGCCCCCCTGCTCGTCGCCACCGCTCTCACCGCCGCCATCGCCTTTCTGCTCGACCGGCGGCGGTTTTTCGCCATTTACGCCATCGCCGCGCTGGCGGCGGCGGCGCTCGTTCTGCTGCTCTACCGGCGGATGCCCGGCAATGCCGCGGCGGCGGGATTCCGCCCGCTCAGCGCGCGATTCTTTCAGCGCCTGTTGCAATCGTTCTCCATCGGCGCCGTCGACGTGACCATGATCCATCGCGCCGCCTACGTCGTCGCCGCGCTGGCGCTCATCGGCGCGGTTGCCCTCGTGCTGCGCGACCGTGTCCGCGGCGCGGTCGTCATCGGCATGGCCGTCCTTCCGATCGCAATGAGCGTCGCCGCGCTCTGGCGCCTGCGGCACTGGTACGCGGTCCGTTACGTCGCCACGGCGCTCCCCGCGTATCTCCTTCTGGCGGCCATCGGCATCACCACGCTGCTCCGTCTCGTCCTGCGCGGACGGACGGCCATCGCCGTTCCGCTCGTCGCACTCATTGCCGCCGGCTTCATCATCCGCGAAGGCTGGCCGTCCGCGCGGACGGAGCCGTACCGCAAGCTGAACTGGCGGGTGATCGCGGCGACGATCCACGAGCACGCCCACGCGCGCGATGCCGTGGTGACGACCAACGACTGGTCGTACGTCTGTCTCGATTTCTATCTTCGGCAACTTCCGCCGCGCGTCCGCCTCATCAGCGCGGGCGAGTCATCATCCCGCGCCGCCAGCGTCGTGGCGCACAACGAGCCGGTGTGGATCGTCAGCGCCGGTTTCCACCGGCCCGGCGACATCGGCGACTGGAGTTGCCAGTACCCCGTGGTCCTTGCCAGCCCGCTGGAATCCTTCCGGCTGTCCTACGCGCCCGGTCTTCGTCATCTCCTGCTCAACCGCCTTACCGCCGCCGACACACGCGCCCTGATCGCGGCCTATCCAACCCAGGTTCTGCACCTCGGCTCCGAGTCCGATTTCTTCCTCGGCGCGGGCTGGTACGGTTCGGAAGGAACGGGTACCGAGGTCGCGCGCTGGACGGACGCCGAGGTGTCGACGCTGCTCATCGCGTCATCGGCGGTCGACCATCGCCTGGTGCTGCGGATGATGCCGTTCCAATACCGCGGCGCGGCACCGCAGATCGCCACGATCTCGCTCAACGCCGCGCCGATCGCACGACTCGCCCTCGCCAACGGCTGGCACGACTATCCGTTCGATGTTCCTGGCCGGCAGTGGCGCGACGGCGTCAACTACCTGACCGTCTCCTTTTCCCGCTCCGAGGCGCCCGCGGCGATCGACCCTGCTTCCTCATCCGACCACCGTGCCCTGGCCGCGCGCTTCAGCCTGATCGCCGTGACCCCGCTCAACGCCCCGAAGATCGTCGAATCCCTTCCCGAGCTCACACGCGCCTTCCGCATCAACGAGCCGAAGGAGTTTCTCGACGAGAACGCCTGGTGGTACGGCCGCCGCCGCGGCGCTCCCGCCCCTCCCGCACTGCTGGCCCGTATCGGAGTCGATCCATCGCGCCGCGCCGCCGCCAACGACATCGCGGAAACGGTCGCCTACGATTCCGATTGCCTCAACGACTCCGACTTCCTCCACATCGCCTACGCCACCATCCTGGGCCGCCCCATCGACGCCGCCGGCGAACGCTATTTCGCCGCAGCGTTGAAGAAAAAGGAGACACGGGTGGGGGTGGTGCGGGCGCTGGTGGAGTCGGCGGAGTTCAAGAAGACGATGCCGTGAAAGGTTGTGAGAGTGGAGCAATTTCAAATCTTGGCAAGCTCCGGCACAGACAGGAGTGTCTGTGCCCTGGAGTTCGGACGTTTTGCCGGCGAAGCCGGCTTGAGATCGTAGCCCCCGGTTTCAACCGGGGGTTTCGAGGTCACCCCAGGATTGTGAGCCCGCTTTAGCGGGCGACAGAATGCGAGGTGCATTCCGCCGGGAGTCCGCACCCGCCTGCTCTGTCGCCCGCTAAAGCGGGCTCGCAATTGGGGGGCGACCATGAATCCCCCGGTTGAAACCGGGGGCTACGATCTCTCGCCGGCTCCGCCGGCGAATGCGCACGAGGTACCGCCCTCTTTGACGCCTGTGAGCAACGTCGCCCTACAATGATTCGCTCTCATGCCCGAAATCCTCTACGTCTACGCCTTTGCCCGCGCCGGCCATCCGATGCCGGAGCGTGTGGAGGCGGTCGACGGGTCGGATCGGTTGAACGCGGTCTCCTCCGGCGAGCTTGCCGCATTCGTCACCCCCGTCGACGACGTCGACTTCTCCCAGGGCGTCATCGATGCGCGCGCCAAAGACGTCGAGTGGCTCGGCGCGATCGGCTATCGGCATCAGAGCGTGATGAACGCGTTGATGCATGGCGGGACGATCATTCCGCTGCGCGCGTTCACGCTGTTTGCCTCCGAGGAAAGCCTGAGGCGGCATCTGGAGAGCGAGAGCGCGCGGCTTACGAAACTGCTGGACCGGCTGGACGGCAGGCAGGAGTGGACGTTGCGCATTGAGTTCGATCCGCGGCTCTGGAGCGAGGCGCTGGTGCGGCGCGTCGACGGTCTGCGCGCTCTCTCGGACGAGATTGCCGCGGCCGCGGCCGGCAAGGCATTCCTGTTGCGCAAGAAGCTCGATGACGAGAAGAAACGGGCCTCGCGCGAGGCCGAGCAGCAGGTCGTTTCCGAGGTCGAGCGCGCGGTGATGGAGAAACTCGCCTGCGATACCGTGGCCGAAACGCGCCAGCAGCGCTCCGGCGCCTTTCCGCAGATCAACGTCCTCATCGAGCGCGACGAAGAGGCGCGGCTGGAAGAGCTCCGCGACGCGCTGACGCGCCGCTACGCCGAGGAAGGCGTGACCCTTGCGTTGACCGGACCGTGGCCTCCGTATACGTTCGCGGTAACAACCGATGACTGACAGTGAAGAAGAGCTGGGCCTTCTCGAAACGCTCGACCACCTGCTCGACCGGGGCGTGGTGATCGCCGGGGAAGCGGTGGTCTCGATCGGCGACGTCGATCTCCTCTACCTCGGCCTCAACATCGTTCTGGCCAACGTCGACGCCATCATCCGGACGTCGCAGCCGAAGCAGATCAAATGAAGCACGTCGTGATCGGCGCGCACCTCGAAAAAGGGGACATCGAGCCGTTGGCCGAGGCCATTGCTGCTGCGGACCTCTGGCTCAGCGGGGTGCCGATCGATGATGCCCAGCCGCTCGGCGACCGCGAGTTGCTGCTGCGCGTCGCGCAGACGCGTGCGTCGCTGCTCGACCGCGCCACCTTCATCGCCATCCGCTACGGGTTCACCGCGCATGGTCAGAGCGATGCCGCGGCCAAATGCGCGGCGCATATCGAGCGATGGGGACGAACCCTTCGTGAGTATCGAGGGATGGTGGAGATGACGCTCAAGGTCGCGGCAGCGTCGCCGCGGGCGCGGCCTGACCGGCATGACTTCGAATCGGGAGCCGCGTACATCCGCGCGCTGCATGAAGCCACGCGCGCCGCCGAGGTCGCACCGGAGTTTCGGAGTGCGGTCGATGCGACGCTTGCGCCGCTCGCGGTCAAACATCGCTGGGCGACGCGCGACACCGCATCGCTCGAATTCGCCGCGCTCGTCCGCCGGGAATCGGTCGCGGCGCTGAACGATGCAGGGGCGGTGCTGAAGCGCGATTTCGCCTCCGTCCCGTTTCTCTTGTCCGGACCGTGGCCGCTGGAGGTCTTCGCTGATGATCACGAATGACGAAGAGCGCCTGCGCGCGTCGCTGACGTTCACCGAGCGGACCATCCCCGACCGCATCGCCGCCGACTCGGACATCGTCGAGAACGGCCTGGCGAAGCTGGTGCTGTCGATCATCGAGCTGGTGCGGCGCCTGCTGGAAAAACAGGCCCTCCGGCGGATGGACGCGGGCAATCTCACTGACGAGGAGATCGAGCGCGTCGGCTCGGCGCTGATGAAGCTCGAAGAGAAGATGGCCGAGATGAAGCAGATTTTCGGTCTATCGGACGACGATCTGAATCTGAAGCTGGGGCCGGTGAAGACGCTGGATTGAGAGCGCGTTACCTCTTCGCCGGCGGCTGCAGATCGACCAGGTTCAGCGCGTACTCCTTCGACACCTCGTCGTACACGCCGAGGGCGATGCGCAGGTAGGGCGTCGCGGATTCGACTTTGAACTCGTAGGTGAAGTGATTTCTCTTCGCCTTCTCCAGCTCGGCGGCGGCGATAGAGAACTGCTTCGTATCGTGGTGGGTATCGCTTACGCCTCCGAACGTCGAGCCCCAGGCCATGTAGACCGTGAACGCGCCGGCAGAGGCATTGCCCTCGGTGGGAAGCATCGTCAGCGCCGAGATCGGCACCTCGATCGTGATCGGAATCATGTAGTGCTTCCTCTCGTCGAGCTTCGGTGCGGCCAGACGGACCTTCACATCGAAGGATGACGGCGGCGCGTTGCCGAAGAGGGTGGCGATGACGCGGTCCTCCATCTTCGTCGTATCCGATTTCGGCAGGAACTGTTTGCGCGCGCGAACGGTGAGCTTCGGGTCCTTCACCCGGACCTCGATCTTGCGTGAGGCCGCTTTTCCCGGCGTAGCGCTGTACGCGAGCGAGTAGTACGACTCGAAGTCGTCGACGACATGAGGCAGGAGGTTCGTCACGTCCTTGCTCCCCCAAGCGGTCACGCCGCCCGTCTGCTGGGCGACATATTCGAGCATCGGCGTTTCGTTGTTGAGGACGAGGTAGTCATATCCGACTCCTCTCGGCTGCATTCCTCTGAACTGCGACGAGGCCATCGCGTTCGTTCCCAGCCCCTCGGCGTAGATCGGGTAGACGGTGAACCCATTCGCGTTGGCTGTCTCAATGAGCGACCGGATCAGCGGCTTGCCGTCGAATTCGCGGCGGAAGTCCGAGGGGAGAGTGCTGGCGCCGGCCATGAAGAGCGCCTCCGCGCCGGCGTACTCGGAAAGACGATGCGTTGCCAGAAGGAGGATCTTTTTCCCCTCGAGAGCGCCGGTCGAGCGCATGAGAGCGTTGATGGTCTGCACCTTCCGCTGCTCGTCGAGAAGGGCGGTCTTCGCCGACATGCGCGAGTTTTCTTCAACGAAGAAACTGAGGCCTGATTCACGAGGGATGTCGGCACTCCCCAGGCGGCCGCGCCCGAACTCCGCCGCTTCCGCTTCGAACGTCGTGATGGAATCGATCTCCCGCTCGAGATCGTCCATCGGATCGTGGTCGATGGTGATGGTCCGCGCGGCGATGGCATCGATGGCTTTGTCGATCCTGCCGAGATCGTCGGTGAAATCGAGCCGCGTGCCGAGGATGCCGTGGTTCCAGGTCACGACCATGACGCGGTCGCCCGGCCGCACCGAGTCGTGCAACAGCTTTTTCATCGCCCCGAAGAGCGGATCGCTGCGGAAGGAAGCCAGTTGAAAACGCTCGACGAAGACGATGATGGTCCGCTTCTGCGGCGGCGGCGCCTGTACCGCTACATGTGCGGCACCCGCGATGGCCGAGGGCGTCGCAACACCGGCCAACGTCGCCTCCCGCTCACTGGCGTACTCCGCAAAGTTCGTGATCGGTTGCCGGACTCCGTTCTCGTAGATCTCGAAGTCTTCCCGCCGCAGTCCGTGAACGCGGCGACCCTGCCTGTCGGTGACCACGGTATCGACGTTGACGATCGAGACGTCGATGCTCTCGCCGGCGTGGGGGATGACCGGCGTCGTCTGCGGCGTCGCCGGAAGCGGCATTGCAAACAAAAGCAGTAGCAGGCAGCTCGTGGCGCGCATGGAGAGTTCCTTTCGGGGTAGCGGCTGGCAATTCTACAATGCCGTAATGCGCATAACGCTGGCAGTACTCCTTCTGATGATCGCGACGCCCATCCTTGCAGCGCCTGCCGACGACGTCGCCTCCGCGCGCGCCGTGTTCGATGCGAACATCAACGCCATCCGGCAGCGGAATCGCGAGGCCTACCTCGGCTGCTATCTCCATTCCGAGGGGCTGGTGCGCGGCGGTCCGGAAGGCTTCGCAGTCGGGTTCGACGCATTCGCAAAGGGAGTGGGCGCGAACTGGCCCGATCTCCTCGAGGCGGACGACGTCCATCTGACGCCGCTGCGGCCCGGGATCGTCTACGGCACCTATCGCTATCGTGTCCGCTACGGCAGCGACGAGCATGTCGGGATCTCCGAACGGCTTTTCGTCAGCACGCCCGCCGGATGGAAGATCGCGGTGACCGGCGCCATCGACGCGCCCGCAGGCACGCCCGCCCCTCCGCGCGCGCTCACCGGCGCGACGCTGATCGACGGGCGCGGCGGCGCGCCTGTGGCGAACGCGAACGTGATCCTGCGCGATGGCAAGATCGATTGCGCGGGAAGCGCGGTGCAGTGTCCCCTTCCCGAGGGGATCGATGTGACCGACGTGCGCGGCATGTGGATCACGCCGGGCCTGATCGATGCGCACGTCCACTTCTCGCAGACCGGTTGGGCCGACGGACGGCCCGACTCGATCGACATGCGCGCCTCGCATCCGTACGATCAGGTCGAGGGAGAGCTGAAGGCGAATCCGGAGCGCTATGGGCGTTCCTACATCTGCTCCGGCGTCACCGCGGTTTACGACGTCGGCGGTTATGCCTGGACGCTGCGGCTGCACGACCGCTTCGAGCCGAACACGCTCGTCCCTCATGTCGATGCCGCCGGCCCGCTCCTCTCCACGCTCGATCACTGGCTGAACCTTCCTGCCGAGCGGCAGTTCATGGTCCTGAAAGACGAGGCCGCGGCGCGCGACGGCGTCCGCTATCTGGCCTCGCAGGGCTCGCACGCGGTCAAGGTCTGGTACATCGTCCAGCCGCCCGCGTTGACCGTGGAGGCATCCGCCGCCGCCGTCACCGCGGCGGGGGACGAGGCGCGCAAGCACAACCTCCCGCTCATCGTCCACGCAACCGGTCTGGCCGAGGCCAAGGCGGCCTTGCGCGCGGGGGCGACGCTGCTCGTACACAGCGTCTGGGACCAGCCGGTCGACCAGGAGTTCCTCGATCTGGCCCGGCGCAACGGCACGATCCTCATCCCGACGTTGACTGTCTCGCGCGGATACGTGCGCATGTTCCGCTCCGCGGTCGAGCACACGCCGGTGGTGAACGACGATCCTAACGGCTGCGTCGACAAGTCGACGCTGGCCCGAATCGCCGAAACGCCTTCGGCGCCGACGACGGTCACCGCCGAGCAGCTTGCGCGCCGCGACGAACGGACGACCAAGGCGGAGCAGATCGGCGCGCAGAACCTGAAAACGCTCGTCGCCGCCGGAATCCCCATCGCCACCGGAACCGACGCCGGCAATCCCCTGACGCTGCACGGGCCGGCCATCTATGCCGAGATGGAGGCGATGCAGAAGGCCGGGATGACCCCGATGCAGGTGATCGTCTCCTCCACCGCCGTCGCCGCCCGCGCCATGCGCCGCGAGACCGAGTTCGGCACCGTCGAGAAGGGGAAGGACGCCGACCTGGTCATCGTCGCCGGCGATCCGTCCGCGGACGTGGCGAACCTGCGCAAGGTCCGGTATGTCGTTCGGGGAGGCGTTGTGAGGGGGATGGAGGATCTGCACGCGCTGGCTTCGCGGTAACGCGGTTGCGCGGTCTCGCGGTTGCGGGGTCTCGCGGTGGTCAAGTGCTCCGAGACCGCGAGACCTCAGCCTGTGGCCTAAAATCCGCAGCGAATTGACCGCATGACCGACGACGATCAGCGTTCCGATGAATCCCGCGAGGCCTTCGCGTACTTTTCGAACGAGTACGCGCAGGCGCTGCAGGCCTTCAAGACCATCGAGGAGCAGTCGTCGACGTTGATGTCGATGGGCGTTGCCGACGAGCTGCACGGCTTCATCGATCAATTCATCACCATGGCCTCGGGGACGAGAACGCTGGCCGAGGAGCGAGGCGAGGCCCACTTCGCGGAATGGTTCGGGGAGCTGATCCGCAAAGCGGAGGAACTGCGGGGGGCGGTCTCGCGGTAGCGGGGTTGGTAACGGGTTCAATATCAGGATCGACCCGCCTCGAGATCAGAATCAAGCCCGTCGATCAGAATCGACTTGCCTCGATATCAGACTCAAACACGTCGATATCAGAATTGACCCACCTCGATATCAGAATCAAGCGCGTCAATCAAAATCGACTCGCCTGGAAGATCAGACTTCAAACACGTCGATATAAGAAGATTTGTCCTGAGACGAAAAAATTTGATCTTGAAGTGGGTCGCTCCTGATTTTGAGCCCCTGCGATTCTGATTTTGAGGTGGTCGATCCGTATCTTGAACCCGAGCGATTTGATCTTGAAGTGGGTCGATCCTGATCTTAAGCCCACCGGTTCTAGCTCTACGCCCACCTGAAGAGGCTAACAGTCTCAACGAAGAGGCTCTACGCCTACCCGAAGAGGCTCACAGCCTCTGCGAGGAGGCTCCACGCCCACCCCAAGGAGGCCTGCGCGCCTGTCCCTGTAGCCCGAGCTCCCCACCCCGAGACGCAACCGCGACACCCCGCGACCCCGCAATACAATGCGCCATGCGCTTTCTGGCCATCCTCGCACTGGAGGTCCTCATGTCCGCCACGCTCGACGCCGCTACGGCCACGCTCGATCAACGCATCGACGCCGCTTCGAAGAAGGTCGAATCGAAAGTCATCGATTGCCGGCGCGACATCCATCAGCATCCCGAGCTCGGCAACCGGGAGACGCGCACGTCGAAGCTCGTCGCCGACCGGCTGCGCGAGCTCGGCATCGAAGTGAAGACGCCCGTGGCGCACACCGGCGTCATCGGCATCCTCCGCGGCGGCAAGCCGGGCCGCGTCGTCGCCCTGCGTGCGGACATGGATGCGCTACCGGTGGTCGAACAGGTCGACGTGCCGTTCAAATCGACGGTGCGCACGACCTTCAACGGTCATGACGTCGGCGTCATGCACGCCTGCGGGCACGACGCGCACGTGGCCATCCTCCTCGGCGTGGCCGAGGTGCTGGCCGGAATCCGCGAGGAGATCCCCGGAACCGTGAAGTTTCTCTTTCAGCCCGCCGAGGAGGGAGCGCCGGAGGGGGAGGAAGGGGGAGCGAAGCTGATGGTGAAGGAGGGGGCGCTCGACAATCCGAAGGTCGACGCCGTCTTCGGGCTGCACGTGACCTCGCGTTACCCGGTCGGCGAGCTCGCGTACCGCTCCGGCTCGATGATGGCCGCGGTCGACTCGTTCAAGATCGTCGTGCACGGCAAGCAGACCCACGGCGCCTATCCCTGGCTTGGCATCGATCCGATCGTCGTGGCCGCGCAGATCATCCTCGGATTGCAGACCATCCCCAGCCGCCAGGTCGACTCCTCGCTGGCCCCGTCCATCGTCACCGTCGGCGCCATCCACGGCGGCGTCCGCAACAACATCATCCCCGACGACGTGGAGATGATCGGCACGATCCGCTCCCTCGACGCCAAGATGCGCGACGACATCCACGCCCGCATCAAACGGACCGCTGAGGACATCGCCAAAAGCGGCGGCGCCACGGCCACCGTAACGATCGACGAGGGCTATCCGATCACCTACAACGACCCCGCCGTGACCGAGCGGATGGCCCCCACCCTCCGCCGCGTAGCCGGCCCCTCCAACGTCGAAGTGGTCAACGCCACCCTCGGCGCGGAAGACTTTTCCTTCTTCCAGCAAAAGGTGCCGGGACTCTTCTTCTGGCTGGGCACGCGGCCGAAGAACCAGACCGCCGAGCAGGCGGCGTCGAACCACTCGCCACTGTTTTATGTCGATGAGAGCGGATTGGAGTTGGGCGTGCGAGCGATGGCGCACGTGGCGGTGGACTACTTGTTAGCGAAGTGAGGCGCGACGAGTCACGGCTTCAGTGCCATTAACGCAGCGTTCGGTTGGACTACGGATCCCGGAGGAACTCACGCGGAGGCGCGGAGGACGCGGAGAGAGAAATTTCTCTTCGTCTCCTCCGCGTCTCCGCGCCTCCGCGTGAGTCCAAGTCGTTCGTTCCAGCGTCAACGAGACCGAGTCTCTCCCCTTTTCGGACGACTCACCGTCGCCATCACGTTTCACCCGCGCGCCTGAACCGGGACAACGGCCAGCGTGAGTTTCTCCGTGGCCCGGATCACCACGAGCTCCGACCGCCTGCCGACCTGCTCTTCCGTGAGGATGCGATGAAGATGATCGACGTTGGCCACTGGTTTGTCGCCAAACGCCACGATGACGTCTCCTTCGCGCAATCCGGAGCTCTCGGCCGGACTCTCCTTTTCCACGCCCACGACGAGAACGCCGCTCTCGACCGGGAGATTGTGGAAACGAACGAGGCGGCGGTGAACGGGAACGGATTGCCCGGAAACGCCGATGTAACTGCGTGTGATCCGGCCGTCCCGGATGAGACGCGCGGCGACGAATTTCGCCATGTTGATGGCGATGGCGAAGCAGATGCCTTGGGCCGGCAGAATGACGGCTGTGTTCACGCCGATCACTTCGCCACGCGAGTTGACGAGCGGTCCGCCGGAGTTGCCGGGATTGAGGGCGGCGTCCGTCTGGATCACGCTGTCGATCAGCCTTCCGCTTCGCGCCCGCATGGTGCGTCCAAGCGCGCTGACGACGCCGGTGGTCACCGTGGTCTGAAAGCCGAGCGGACTGCCAATCGCGATGGCCAGTTGGCCGGGACGGATCAGATCGGAGTCGCCAAGCCGCGCCGGAATCTGATTCGGCGCGGATACGCGTACGACGGCCAGATCGGTGTCAGGATCATTGCCGACCACGCTGGCAGTGCAGCGCGTGCCGTCGATGAGCGTGACGTCGATCGAGGATGCGTCTGTCACGACGTGGCTATTGGTGAGGATGAATCCATCCGGCGTGAATAGAAAGCCGGACCCGCCGCCGCGCCGCTCGCCTCGACGGCCGTTTGTCTTCACCTCGATGTTCACGACCGCGGGCGTGATTCGCGCGGCGGCGGAGGTCACCGCGGCCGAGTAGGCATCGAGAAGCTCGCCATCATTGAAATCCGCCGGTGGCGCTTCGCCAGCCGGTTCCGCAAGGAAGTCGCTGGAGAGAAGGTCGAAGTCGTATCGCATTCAATCTTTAGAACAAGCGTGTATTCCAAGAGCTTGTTCGGAGGCAAACGCAGAGCACGCGTCGAGTAGTGCGCCGAGGCCTTGCCGGCTATCGGTCAGTCGCGCCTCAAGAGTGTTTCCAGCTCCCTGACTCGTGGCCGAAGTTCTTCAGGAACACGCGAAATCTCGATGAACCCGAAGACCACTGCCCGAGCCAGGGCGAACATCGGGTCGAGGTAGTTGTATGTCTTGAAGATCTCCTGCGTCTCTTTGTGGAACTCATGGATTCGTTCACTGACCTCGCTCGGGAGGATCTCGGCGCTTCGCCATTGCTGAATCGCCTTTTCGACGCCGATCAAGGCTGAGGCGATCTCCGCTTCATGCGCATCACCGAGCAGTTCGCGAACGGTTCGTTTCTGGGACTTCGTGAGGTCATTCATGGCGGCTGACGGACCCGTAAAAAGTATAGCCTCACTCGAACGGCCGAAGGCCCCGGTTGCGGCGGTGGTTGTCGACGATTCCGCCGCCCAACATGGAGCAAATTTGAAAAGGCGCGTGAGCACGCGAAGCAGCCTGTTACTTTGGCGCCATCTGCTGCACTCGCGTCCAGTAATCCGCGCCGCTCAACCACTGACCGCCGTCAATGACGAGCGCTTCGCCGGTGACGTACGAGGCGTAATCGGAGAGCAGATACGACGCGGCGTTGGCCACCTCTTCGAGATTGGCGAAGCGGCGCAGAGGGATCGTCTTGCGGATCCCTTCTTCGACCATCTCGCTCGGGAAGAGCCGCTTCGAGGCACCCTCGGTATGCACCGGGCCGGGGGCGATGGCGTTGACGCGGATCTTGTGGCGCGCCCATTCCACGGCCAGCGTCTGCGTCATGGCCAGAACGCCGGCCTTGGCGCTGGCGGAGTGGACAAGGCCGGGCGCGCCGGTCCAGGCGTAGTTGGCGATGATGTTGAGGATCGTGCCGCTCTTCGCCGCGATCATCCGCTTGCCGACGGCGCTGGTGCAGTAGAACGTGCCGTTGAGGACGATGCCGATGACGGCGTTCCAGCCGTTCACGCTGAGCTGATCGGTCGGGGAGATGAAGTTGCCGGCGGCGTTGTTGACGAGGAAATCGATGCGGCCGTGATCGGCGTGAACTTTCGCCGCCATGGCCTCGACCTGCTCGGGCTGGCGGACGTCGAGCACGAAGTGATCGGCGGCGTTGGCGCGCCCCGTCTCGCTGCGCAACTGCTCGACGGCCGGGCCGAGGTGCTCCTCGCTGCGGCTGGCGATGACGACGGTGGCCCCGAGCTTCGCCAGCTCGCGGGCGATGGCGAAGCCGATCCCGGTCCCGCCTCCAGTGATGATGCCGACACGGTTTTCGAACGTTTTTTCAGGAAGCATGCGGCGCGGATGATACGTCAGCGCTGGAGAAACGCTTCGATTGCGACGAGGAGGTCATCCAGGTTGGTTGTCGCGGTTTTCCAAAGATCTTCCAGATCCACTTCCCGATAGCCGTGAAAAAGGCGATTTCGCATTCCGCGGATGCCGCGCCAATCGAGAGGGATCAGGTCGGTCGTGGCGGGCGAGATGTCGCGGGCCGCCTCTCCGATAATGCCGATCCGATACGAAACGGCATCCTGCACCAACTGACTCGAGCCAAATTGCTGAGCAGTCATGCCATCGATATACGACCTTGCGAGTTCCGCCGACTCGATCATGTCTCGCAACAGAGCGATGTCTTCAGAGCTCAAGCGCCACCGCATTTGTCAGGATCGAGTCGCGACGGATTGGATTGCGGCTTCGCTCGACCGCACGGCGCGTAAGCAGATCGACGTCCCGGCCGAAGATCTCGACCAACTCGTCTTCCATGTGGACTTCATCGAACAGTGACCAGCTCGCTTCGTCCGCGAATCGCACCATCACATCCACATCGCTCTCCGGCCCGAAATCGTGCCGCACCACGCTGCCGAAAAGCCAAAACGCGGTGATCTTCCACCGGCGGCAGAAGTCGCGGAGCTTTTCCTTGTCGTAGTCGATGGCGATGTGGGGCATCGGATGATCAGTTTATCCTCTCGAGATATGAGATCGCGAGTCGCGCCGACATCAGAATGTCCTGAAGGTATCCGCCGCTACGCAACGTCAAGCATCACCGCCGAGCTGAGGATGGAGCTTTTGCGGATTGGGTTCAGACTACTTTCGACGGCGCGGCGTGTCAGCAGATCGACCTCGCGGCCGAATATCATCCACAGCTCGTCGTGCATGTCCGACATGTCAAAGTGCACCAGCACGTTACGTAGTCCGACAGCCTCGGCCCACGAGATTTTCTGGCAGAGCAACTCTCGTGTCGGCCGAAACCCGGTTTGCGGCTTCGCCGATGACAGTCAAACAACGGATCACGGCATGTTGCATCGTGCGGTCGGTCAGGAATGACTCGCGACCGATGCGGAGCGCTATGCCGACGGCGTCGCTGCCGTGAACACGCATGTCTTCCAGATAGCCGAGATCACGCGACGTCAAGCATCACCGCCGAGGAAAGGATGGCCCGCTTGCGGAAGCGATTGTCGCTGTGCAGGACGGCATCGCGCTCGACGAGATCGACGTGACGCTGGAAGAGCGCTTCGAGCTCCCGCTCCATGGTGAGCCAATTCGCGAGGCTCCAGGGCACATCGGCGGCGAACGTCACGAGAACATCCACATCGCTTTCGGGACCGAAATCGTCCCGCACCACACTGCCGAAAAGCGAAAACTCCGTGATTTTCCACCGGCGGCAGAAGTCGCGGAGCTTTTCCTTGTCGTAGTCGATGGCGATGTGGGGCATATGAACAGTTTACGCCGCCGTCCCGTGGCATTTCTTGTACTTCTTGCCGCTGCCGCACCAGCAGGGGTCGTTGCGGCCGATCTTTGGGTCCTTGCGCTGCACCTGGATGGGGCCGGTGGATCCGCCGGAGCCGGAGAAAACCATCGGCGGGGCCTTTGGTTTCTGGGGCGGCATGGCCCGCTGTACGCGCTGCACCTCCTGCCGGTCGCTCTCCCGCTCCACCACCACCTCGGTCTTCCAGAGGTACTTCACCACGCGGTCCTGAATCAGCTCCATCATCTCCTGGAAGATCTCGTACGACTCCTTCTTGTACTCGATGAGCGGATCGCGCTGGCCGTAGCCGCGCAGGCCGATCCCTTCCTTCAGGTGATCGACATTCAGCAGGTGATCCTTCCAGAGCTGATCGATGACCTGCAGCAGGATGTACTTCTGATGGAGACGCATCATCTCCGCGCCGATCGATGCCTCTTTCTCCTCGTAGCGCCGGTTCACGGTTTCGATGACGCGATCCTTCACGGCGGCGCGCGGCAACGTGGCCAGATCGACGTCCGCCATCTTCAGATCGATGCCGAAGAAGTCGTAGAGCTCCGCGTTCAGCTTCTCCTCGTCCGGATGCTCGCGTGCATCGTCGGGGATGTACGTTTCGATCAGGTAGTCGACGATCTCGTCGGCGGCATTGAGGATGTAGTCCTTCCCCTCGCGCCCTTCCAGGATGGAGCGGCGCAGCCCGTAGACGGACTCGCGCTGCTTGTTCATCACGTCGTCGTATTCGAGGAGGTGTTTGCGGGCTTCGAAGTTGCGCCCTTCGACCTGCTTCTGGGCGCGCTCGATCGAGCGCGTGACCATGCTGTGCTCGATGGGGACGCCCTCTTCCATCCCCAGCTTCTCCATCCATCCCATCAGGCGCTCGCCGCCGAAGATGCGCATCAGATCGTCTTCGAGGGAGAGGTAGAAACGCGAGGCGCCGGGATCGCCCTGCCGGCCGGATCGGCCGCGGAGCTGGTTGTCGATGCGGCGCGATTCATGGCGCTCCGTGCCGACGATGTGGAGTCCGCCGAGGCGGACTACCTCCTCGTGATCGAGCTGCCATTGCGCGGCGATCTCTTCCTCGATGCGCTTCCGCTCGGCCGGGTCGGCCACATCCCTGTTCTTCTGCGCCGCGGCAAACTCGGGATTGCCGCCGAGGAGAATGTCCGTTCCGCGGCCGGCCATGTTCGTGGCGATCGTCACCGCCCCCTTGCGGCCGGCCTGGGCCACGATTTCCGCTTCCTTCTCGTGGTACTTGGCGTTGAGCACGACGTGCGGTACGCCTTTGCGTTTCAGCGCGGATGACAGCGCCTCCGACTTCTCGATGGAGATCGTGCCGACGAGCGCCGGCTGCCCTTTTTCGTTGAGGATCTTGATCTCGTCGACGATGGCGTTGAACTTCTCGCGCTCCGTGCGGTAGACGAGATCCGCCTGGTCTTTGCGCACCATCTGCCGGTTGGGTGGGATGACCACGACCTCGAGGTTGTAGATCTTGTCGAACTCCGCGGCCTCGGTATCCGCAGTGCCGGTCATGCCGGCCAGCTTTTCGTACATGCGGAAGAGGTTCTGGAAGGTGATGGTGGCCAGGGTCTGGTTCTCGGCCTCGATCTTGACGCCCTCTTTCGCCTCCACTGCCTGGTGAAGGCCATCGCTCCAGCGGCGGCCGGGCATCAGGCGGCCGGTGAACTCGTCGACGATGAGCACTTCGCCGTCTTTGACGACGTACTCGACGTCGAGCTTGTAGAGCGTATGCGCGCGCAAGGCCTGCTGCACGGCGTGCAGCGTGTCCATGTTGTCCGGGTCGTAGAGATTGGTGACGCCGAGGAGCTTCTCGGCGTGCAGCACACCGTCTTCGGTGAGCACGGCCGTGTGCTGCTTCTCGTCGACCTGGTAATCCTTCTCTTTGACCAGGCGCGGGATGATGCGGTCGACGGAGTAGTACTTATCCGGCCGCTCCTCGGAAGGTCCGCTGATGATGAGCGGCGTGCGCGCTTCATCGATCAGGATCGAGTCGACTTCGTCGACGATGGCGTAGACGGGATCGCGCTGCACCATCGACTCGAGGTCGAACTTCATGTTGTCGCGGAGATAGTCGAAGCCGTACTCGTTGTTGGTGCCGTAGGTGACGTCGCAGCCGTACGCTTCCTGCCGCTCGCGGTCGCCGTGGGGGTTCTGGATCACGCCGACGGTAAGGCCGAGGAACTTGTAGAGCCGGCCCATCCACTCCGAGTCGCGGCGGGCCAGATAGTCGTTGACCGTGACGACGTGAACGCCGCGGCCGGTCAGGGCGTTGAGATAGACCGGGAGCGTGGCCACCAGCGTCTTTCCCTCGCCGGTCTTCATCTCCGCGATCTTGCCGCGGTGAAGGACGACGCCGCCCATGAGCTGGACGTCGAAGTGGCGCATGTTGAGGATTCGCTTGCTCCCCTCGCGGGCGACGGCGAAGGCCTCAGGGAGGATCTCGTCGAGGGCGGCCTGCAGGTCTTCCTTCGCCGTGCGGACGACGACCTCGTCGCGCGGGATCTCTTTCTTCGCCGCTTCGAGCGCCTCGACGGCGGGGCGGAGGCGCTCGCGGAACTCGAGGGTCTTGCCGCGCAGCTCATCGTCGGTCAGAGGGCTGATCGCGGGCTCGAGTGCATTGATCTGCGCGACGATGGGCAACATCTTCTTGACGTCGCGCTCATGCTTCGATCCGAAAATGGATGTGAGTACTTTATCGATCATGGTGATTTCCTTCCCAGCAACAAACAAACCGCGAACCGGAGGGGGCTCAGCAGTTGGTTGCGGGGGCGCGAGGCGTTGCGGCGCCGGCCAGGGGCGCTTCGATGCGGGCAGGGGCGCCGTCGATGACGCGCGGCGCGGTCGATTCCGATCGGGCGTGATGGAGCGTGCTCCGCGGCGAGGCGATCGACTGCTCGCTACGCATCACCCCGCATTCGGCCGCCACGTTGGTAAGCCCCGGCCGCGCGACCGAAACGTCGGTCGTCCCGGAGATCGCACCGAGGGCGATGGCGATGAGGAGGTAAAGGTTCATACGAGCGGGCGCAAGGGTATCAAAACGAAATGCGTCTCCTGCCATTCCTGCGCCTGCGGCGCGTTGTCTGCGGCTTCGCCGCGTTGTCGGTTGTCTGCGCTGCGGCGCGTGGACAATTAAGCTCTTTTCGGAAACAACGACACCCGACACTCAGATGGTCGCCATGAGTTTGGCGAACTTGGCGAAACTTAAAATAATGACCACGCGCTCCGCAGCGCGCAGACAACCGACAACGCGGCGAAGCCGCAGACAACGCGCGCAAGCGCCTACTTCGCCAGCGCCGCCAGCCGGTTCAGATTCATATACGTCTGGTGCCCGAGGAAGATCACCAGGCCGAAATAGGCGATGGCGATGAATACACGCTGGGCGATGGTCACGTCGTAGAACGACTTGTCGTCCTTCTCGCGGACGATCGACAGGTAAACCTGGAAGGTGGCGAGCAGCAGGATCAGCAGCATCAGCGGGTTGGGCTGCTTTACCACTTTGTAGATCAGGACGCCGCCGCCGAAGACCCACATCCACTTCGTCACGGCAGCGGAGATGCGGCCGCCGTCGAGCATGCCGATCGGGAGGAGATTGATCAGATTGACCGCAAAGCCGGCGGCGGCGATGGCCAGGTAGAGCGGTTGATCGGTCCATTTGTAGACCTGCAGGAAAACCAGCGAGGCGAACGTGCCGGCGATCGGGCCGGCCAGGCCGATCTGGGCGTCGTCGTATGCCGACCGCGGCTGATCCTTCAGGGTCACCGCGCCGCCGATGAAGGGAATGAACACCATGATGCCTGCGTGCAGCCCTTTGGCGCGGATAGCCACGGCGTGGCCGATCTCGTGGACGAGGATGATGCCGACGAAGCCGATCACCAGCCGGAGCGGCGCCTTCGTGGCCATCGCCCAGATCGACAGTCCCATCGAGATCCCGGCCACCGAAAACTGCATCAGGCCGAAGCCTTCGAAGGGATTGACGGCGTAGCCGCGGAAGAAGTCGAAGACGATCAGGACCAGCGCCTTCAGTTTCAGCAGGACGAAGGCGACCGTGATGGCGGCGCCGGAGAAAAACTTCGCGAATGGATGGCGTTTCGGCGGGTCGCTATGCGACTGCCCGGGGAGTGCCGGGTGGTCGATCTGACTGTCAGGGGTGACCGCGCCGGAATCCATGGAAGAGCCGGGCGATAGAACGCCGGACCGAGTGCTATATTCCGTGCCGTGCCGGTGCCGTCCGTCGACGATTTGCGGCGCGATCTGCGGGAGCGCGGTTACCTCTCGCACGCCATCGAGCGGTGGTTCGCGCACGACCCCTTTACCGCCGGACGGAGCTCCCGCGCCTTCTGGCTGGAGCTGGTCACGGTGGCGGCCAAAGCCGCCCTCCTGGTCGCCCTCGTCGCGATCGTCCCTCTCGTCGCCATCATGCTCTTTCGCAATCATCCACTTTCCGCCGGCGAGACGCTGCTCATGTCTCTGCTCTATGGAGTGACAGGATTCGCGATTTCGTTTCTTTTATTGATCGCCATCGCCCTGATTCTCAAATTACGGCCGACGATCGTCATCGACACCCCCCGCGCGCTGCTGGCCATCTCCTTCGCCGCGGCGTCCCTCCTGGCCGCCCCGGTCGCGCTCTGGTGGTATCGGTTTCCAACCACGCCGGGGTGGGCGGAGCTGCTCGCCGGCATCGCGGCGATGGCGGCGTTCTTTCTGATCGCCACGATCGCCATCTCCGCGGCGCTGCTGTCGTTCTCGATTTACGAGCTGCAGCGCGTGCCCCTCATCCATCAGAAGCCGCGGGGGATCCCGATGACGATCGCGGCCTCGATTCTGATCGCGCTCCTTTTCCTGCCCACGTTTGCCGCGCAGGATAACCGCACCGCCGCCCCCCCGATTCAGGTCGTCACGGCGCCAGGCACCCGCCGCGTCGCGCTGGTCGCGGTCGACGGATTGACGTGGGACATCTACCGGTCCCGGCCCGACCTGGCCCGAGCGGTTCCGTCCGAGTATGCCGTCGCCTCGTTGCGAGGCGGATCGACGACCGAACGCTGGGCTTCGCTGGGCACGGGGGTGAAGACTTACCTGCACGGCGTACGCGCGGTCGACGGCGTGCGGTTGCGGGGCGGCGCTCACCTTCTGCAGGCGGTGTCGCCCGGGGACTTCGTGCTGCGCGATCTTGCCGAGGCCGTAGGGCTGGCACGCCTGGAACCGTTGCCTCCGACCGTGCGAAAACGCGACTTCGTCTGGGAGATCTTCGCCGCCCGAGGAGTACCAAGCGTGGCCGTGAACTGGTGGACCTCGGCCGACGCGCGCCTCGGCGCGCTCGATTCCATCGGCCAGACGTCGATCTTTGCCCTTCCGCCGGGCGCTCGTCTGAGCCCAACCGACCTCGCGTTGCGCGTCGATGGGGAAGCCTCGAAACGGTTGCTGGGCGCGGTCGACGCCGATCAGGCCCGCTTCGCCACCGTCTACCTGCCGGCGCTCGACATCATCCTGAACCGCCTGACGATCGGCCCCTCGGAGAAGCTGACCGCGTCTGTGCGCGCGCTCGACGGCCTCGTGGCCACGATCACGGCATTGCGCGCGCGGGGATTCGACGTCATCGTCGCCGGAATGCCCGGCGACAACCAGCGCGACATGGCGGTGCTCGCCTCGACGTTAACTCTGGCTCCGAGTACCACGTCCTTTGACGTCGCGCCGACACTCTGCTCGCTCATCGGTTTCCCGCCGTCGAATGAGATGTCCGGGCGAACGCTTGTGGGAAGCGAGCCGCCTCGCATCGCAACGTACGGCGCGCGAGTCACGGCCGGCTCGCCTGCAAAAGTAAACGAGGAGTACTACGAAAATCTGAGATCGTTGGGGTACATACGATGAGAAAACCTGCACTTGCAGCAATCGCCCTTTTCATTGCCACGGCCGCATTCGCGCAGCACACGATGCGCTTCGAGGACCTCGCTGCCATCCACCGCATCGGAGGGCCGCAGCTCTCGCCTGACGGGAAGTGGCTGGCGTACGACGTCTCAACGCCCGACCTCGCGGCGAACAAGAGCTTCAGCGGCGTCTACGTCATCCCGTCCGCCGGCGGCACGCCGAAGCTGATCAGCGACGCCAAGCATCAGGACAACGGCCCGGCGTGGTCGCCTGACGGCAAGACCATCGCCTACGTTTCCAACCGCGACGGCGGCGCGCATCAGATCTACCTCTACGACGTTGCCGCGGGGACGTCACGCAAGGTGAGCGATCTCGCCGGCGGCGCCGGCAGCGTGAAATGGTCGCCGGACGGTTCGGGCCTGGTCGCCGTCTCCGACATCTACCCCGACTGCGGCGTCGATCCGGGCTGCATCAAGGAAAAGACGACGGCCGAGGCGGCGGTGCCGACGAAGGCACGCGTGCTGACCGGTCTGATGTATCGCCATTGGAAGGCATGGCAGGAACCGACGCGCAGCCACATTCTCTACGTCCCCCTCGGCGGCGGCACTCCGCGCGATCTCACGCCCGGCGCCTTCGACGCGCCGCCGTTCTCCGTCGGCGGCGGCGACGAATTCGACGTCTCGCCGGACGGCAAAGAGCTCGTCTTCGCCCAGGACAGGTCGGCGCATCCGGAGGTCTCCACGAACGCGGATCTCTTCGTCGTCCCGATCGCCGGCGGCGAAGCGAAGCAGATCACCACCCGTACCGGCGCCGACACTTCGCCGCACTATTCACCCGACGGCCGCTGGATCGCCTATCGCTCGCAGGCCCGTGCCGGCTACGAATCCGACCTCTGGGAGCTGTGGCTTTACGATCGGACCAGCGGTACGGCGCACCGCGTCGGAGCCGACTTCCCGAACTGGGTGGAGTCGGTGACGTGGGCGCCCGATTCGAAGACGTTGTTCGTCATCGCTCCCAGCGACGGGAGGGATGTGCTGTACGAGGTGACGCTCGACGGCAAGTTCTCGCCGATCGACGGGTTTGGGTCGACGAGCGCCGTGGCCGTGTCGAACGACCGTCTGACGCTTTACTGCGCCCGTTCGGGCCTGACCGGACCGACCGAGATCTACGCCGTCAACAAGCGCACCAGCGCCGTGCAGCGGCTGACGCATGAAAACGATGCCCTGCTCACGAGCCTGCGAATCGGAATGACTCGCGACGTCTCGTGGACCGGCGCCGACAACGCGCGCATCGAAGGCCATCTGATGACGCCGCCGGGCTTCGACGCGACGAAAAAGTATCCGGCCATCGTGCTGATCCACGGCGGACCGCAAGGCGCGTGGAGCGACTCCTGGTCGTATCGCTGGAACCCGGAGATGTTCGCCGCGCGCGGTTACGTGGTCCTGATGCCGAATCCGCGCGGCTCGAGCGGCTTCGGGCAGAAGTTCGTCGAGGAGATCTCCGGCGACTGGGGCGGCAAGGCCTACGTCGACATCATGAACGGCGTGGACATGCTTGCGGCCTTGCCGTACGTCGACGGCTCGCGCATCGGTGCGGCCGGCGGCTCCTATGGCGGTTACATGGTCGACTGGATCCTCGGCCATACCGATCGTTTCAAGGCGCTGGTCTCGCACGCCGGTGTCTATGATCTGAAGTCGGAGTACGGCGTCACCGAGGAGCTGTGGTTCCCGGAATGGGAATTCAAAGGCAACCCGTGGGACAACCCCGAGCTCTATCAGCGCTGGTCACCGGACAACTTCGTGAAGAACTTCAAGACGCCAACGCTGGTCACGCACGGCGAGCTCGATTTCCGGGTTCCCATCAACCAGGGGCTGGAGCTTTTTACCGCCCTGCAACGCCGCGGAATCCCGTCGAAAATGGTCTATTTCCCGGACGAAGGGCACTGGGTTCTGAAGCCGCAGAACTCGAAGCTCTGGTACCAGACCGTCGGAGATTGGTTCGATCAGTGGCTGAAGTAAGCAGGTTCAACCTTTGCACGTCGAATCCGGTTAAGGAGGAGACCCATGAAGTTACATCGTGTCGTCATTGCCCTTCTCGTCGTCGCCGCAATCGCCTCGGGGTTCGTAGCAGGGCGCGCCAGCGCCGATCAGCCGCACATGCAGGCGGCGCTCGATCATCTTCGCCTGGCCAAGGGGGAGTTGGAAAAGGCCGACCGCGACAAAGGCGGTCATCGCGAGAAAGCGCTCCGGCTGACCAACGATGCCATCGCCGAAGTCGAGCGCGGTATTAACTTCGACCGGCGGCACTGAGCCGGTACGCGGACAGACGCGCCACATGAAAACGCCTGCCGTGCGCTCTGCGCGGCAGGCGTTTTGAACACACCTCGGTCCGCGGTTGCGTTACGTGCGTCCGACGTTCGACGCCGGCGTGTTGCTTCCCGTTCCGCCGCCGGTGCCGCCTTCGCCGGGCCCGAGGGCCGGACGGGCGACGGTCGAGGTGATGCCGACCGCCTCGGCGTACTTGAGGTACGTGTCGATCGAAGCGATGACGACGCGCGCTTCAACCGTGATCAGGTCGATGCCGACGAGCGAGATTCTGACCCAGGCATCGACGACGATACCTTTGTCGAGGATCCGGTCGAGTACGTCGATGAGACTTGTGCCGCCTGGTGCGCGTTCGACTGCCATGACTTACCTGCCTTTCCTCTCGTCTGCTTTTGTTTGCGAAGTCCGCGGAAGCGCCCGTGCCTCGAGCTTCTGTTCCAGCTCGCTCACGCGCGCCTTCAACGCGTCGTATTCGTCGCTGCCTGCCGCGCCGACCGCGTTCGGTGCAGCGGAGTAAAACCGGTCCGAGCGCCACCAATTGATACCGATGGCCTCGGCCTTGTCGATCGAGCAGATGACCAGCCGGAGCTGGATCGTCAGCAGCTCGACGTTCGCAAGCGAGACCTTGATGTCGCCCGCCACGACGAGACCCTTGTCGAGGATCTTGTCCAGGATGTCGACAAGACCCTGCGGCTGTCTCGGCTCGATCGGCATGCGTCGCGAACAGTAGTCGTGCGGGGGGAGCGCGTCAAGAAGAAGCCAATGTTGAATGTTCAATGTTGAATGTTGAATGTCGGGGCACCGAATGGACCAGCCCGCCTTTCCATTCAACACTCAACATTGAACATTCAACATTCAACATTGCTTTTGACTCTGGCCCCCGCTCTCACGAAATGACGCCACCCCCAACGGCGTTTCCACGACCGTGACCCACAAATCCGCCGTCCGCCTGGTGATCGAGCCCATCGCCATCGCCATCGTGCTGGCGCTCGGCGTGCGTGCGGCGATGAGGCTCTACGTCATCCCCTCGTCATCGATGGCGCCGACGCTCGTTCCCGGCGATCACATCGTCGTCACGCCGTACCGCTTCAGCGCTCGGCCTCTTCACGGCGACGTCATCGTCTTTCGGTCCATGCGCAAGGCGGATGAACTGCTGATCAAGCGGGTCATCGGCGTTCCCGGCGATCTGGTTGAGACGCGCGCCGGACGCGTGATCGTGAGCGGCCACGCACTGCCCGAACCCTACCTCACAGCCCAGGCTGCGACCGGCTCCATCTCTCCTCAGATCATCCCCGCCGATTGCTACTATGTCCTCGGCGACAACCGCGCCGACTCTCTCGACAGCCGGAGTTGGGGCGTGCTGCCGCACGATCTGGTGGTGGGGAAGGCCAGGATGATTTTGTGGTCGAGTGATACGCGAGCCGGGAGTCGGGAGCCGGGAGCCGTTGCAGCTTCTTCCGCTCCGACCCCCGACCCCCGACTCCCGGAACCCGAGCGCTCGCGCGGTGTTCGACTCTTCAGGCTCATCCAATAGGTATACTCACACCCGACGGAGGTCGTTATGCGCATGAGTCGTCACGAGCGCGGTGAGGGTCGTTTGGGGTGCCTGATCGGCCTCATTCTTCTCGGATTGGCCATCTTTGTGGCGTGGAAGATGATTCCGGTGAAAGTGAAAGCGGCGGAGTTGCGGCAGACTGTGGTCGACGAGGCCAAGTCCGCCGGCACCCACAACGACGACCGCATCAGGGCGGCAATCCTGGCCAAGGCTCGGGAAGACGAACTGCCCGTGACGGAAGACAACATCAACATCGTCCGCGGCAATGGGGAGATCGCGGTCACGGTCACCTACAAGATCCCCATCGAGTTTCCTGGCTACACCTATCAGTGGCCTCAGAAGCACGAGGCGAAGAACCCGATTTTCTAGGAGAGTGGATGGCCATCAATATCAAGGTCCGCGACAACGGCCCGTACCTCGTCGAAGGCGAGTTCACACTGACCGATGCGCAGGGCAACCCCATCGAGGTAAAGAAGCCCGTGCTCTGCCGTTGCGGCGGTTCGACGATGAAGCCGTTCTGCGACGGCACCCATTCGAAGATCGGCTTCAAAGGCGCCAATGAAGCGGTGCAGGAAGCCGATCCCACCGTTCAGTCGTCAGGCGGCACGTCTTCGACCTGAAAGACGACGCTCTCCCAACCCGTCATCACGGTCGATATCACCGTCTGGCTCTCGTTCTCGCGCTCCTGAATGAATTCACACTCGTCCATCGGACGGCGGGGAGATCAAGCGCCGCGCCGAAGGTGTGGTTTCGCGAAGTAACGGCGCTTGAATGAGATACACGCGACGTGGTCGTCAAGCCGCACGCCGAGGTGCAGAATTTCTTGACGGAAAATCCGCCTGGCCTCGTCCAACGTAGAGCTGTCGGAGAGACGGTCATGAGCGAAAACGACAACATCCGGAAACTGCAGGAGCTCTACGAGGCATTCGGCCGCGGCGACATCAACATGATCCTGAGCAATGTCACGGACGACGTTGACTGGGGGACGGATACGACCGCGACCGAAGTGCCGTGGTATCCCATTCGCCACGGACGCGACGGCGTAGCCGACTTCTTCGCCACACTCGATCGCGAGGTCGAATTCACGCAATTCACGCCGTCGCGCTTCGCGGGTGCCGGAGACCTCGTCTACGCCCACATCGACATCGGTTACAAACTGAAGAGAAACGGCCGTGCGGCATCCACCGGCTCCGTCCACGAATTCACGCTACGCCACGGCAAGATCGCGCGGTTCCGGGCATTCGAAGACACAGCTTCCGTTCGCGATGCCTGGAACGGATGATTGGGGACAAGCTTCCGCCGCTCCGCGATCAAAATCGACAAGCGCGGCGGTTCTCCGGAGCGCTGGCGTCTCGCCGGCTGGCCCGGCGCGCGTCCCGCCGCCGCGGTTACCGCAAATGGGTGGAGTCTTGCCGGGCGGGCGCGGGCGGTTTCCGGAGCGCTGACGTTTCGCCGACTGGCCGGGGACGTCTCGCCCCCGAGCCGGCAAGACTCCCCACGTTCGCGGTAAACACGGCGGCGGGACGCACGCCGGGCCAGCCGGCGAGACGCCAGCGCTCCGACCGTAAACGCCTAAGTTCAGGCATTTCTCAAAGTCTGCTCCCCAGAGCAGAAACTTTGCTCCCTGGAGCAGAAACTTTGCTCCGCAGAGCAAGACGTTTGATCCGCCGAACAAACGTTTTGATCCTGAGAATCAATAAGTTAGCTCAGGAAACCAGAGGAACTGTTCTCGAGAACGGGCAGTTGGTCCTGCGATGAGCCGAAGGACTGCTCCAGCGGGAATAAATGCTGGTAGCTCGGCGAGGTCGTACTTGCATGTTGCCGCGCGGTTCCGCGCCTTCGAAGACACGGATTCCGTTCGCGATGCCTGGAACGGATGATTGGGGATAAACTTCCGCCATGCCGGACGACATCGTATTCGGTCCCAACGCGAAGTCCTCGGATGTGACGCCGTACTCCCTCGGCGTATTGCGGGACGTGATGGCGGCGGCGAATGTCGCCACCGTGACCATCTCCAGCACCCAGAGGAGTCCGGCCGATCAGGCCCGGGTCATGTTCAACAACCTCGAGACGCAGGGCGTCGCCGCGCAGAGGAGGTTGTACAAGCCGCCGGGCCAGGCGGTCATCGACGTCTACGAATCGGGCAAGGCCGCCGGCAAGACGCCGGACGCGATCAAGGCCGACATGACGGCGAAGATCGTCGAGCTTGGACCGATGAACGTCTCGCATCACGCCGCCGACCCGAAACTGCTCAACGTCTTCGACGTCGCACCATCATCCGTTGCCGATGTGGCTGCATTCCAGAACGCGGCAAAGGCCGAACCGCGCGTGTCGAAGTTCCTGACACCGCCCAACGACCCCGGCCTGCACTTCG